>QWCK01000204.1_pt1 | contig 125039 bp, 106 predicted proteins | sample 1972571 | NCBI WGS metagenome assembly QWCK01 (sample SAMN09866710, study PRJNA288562) | Human gut metagenome isolate term2_stool, whole genome shotgun sequencing... | isolation source: gut | host: Homo sapiens | place: USA: California | reverse complement strand
AAATTCGTGGTAAAATGAGTTTTTTCTATACTTCAAAATACTTGAAAGTATAGTGTTTATGCGGATAATCGAAAATTAGATATAAAATTTCACTGTAAAATCAACAAAACCACTTTTCTTCAAAAACGAAAGCCACAAAACTTCCACCCATGAAAAAACCGGCATCTGTTTTACTCAGACACCGGTTTTGTTATCTTCTATTCCCATATAATATTATTTTTGTATCAAGTTTTTCTTTTCCTTCTTTATCACAAATTTTCAATCACCTGAAGCAATTATGATAACAGTATTCGGTCATTATCAAGCTGTGCTCCAACACCCTCCTTGAATTTTTCCAGAAGATCTGCAACGGTCAGACCTTTGCGTTCCTCTTCTTTCACATCCAGTACGATCTCACCGGAATTCATCATCAGCGTCCGGTTGCCCAGATCCAATGCTGACTGCATGTTATGTGTGATCATCAGACAGGTAATCTTATTTTCTGCCACGATCCGCTTTGTCAGATTCAACACTTTTTCTGCCGTTGCCGGATCCAGTGCCGCCGTATGCTCATCCAAAAGTAAAATTTTTGGAGTTACCACAGTTGCCATCAAAAGTGTCAACGCCTGACGCTGTCCGCCGGAAAGCAGTCCAACCGGGTTTTTCATACGGTCTTCCAGTCCCATATCAAGTAAAGCAAGTTTTTCACGGAACATCTGTTTTTCTTTCTGGGAAATCCTGCTGAAGAACTTTCCTCTTGAAGTAGAAGCTCTCAGATAGGCCAGTGCCAGATTCTCCTCTATACTCATATTCGGAGCGGTACCTTTCATCGGATCCTGAAACAGATGTCCAATGTATTTGCTTCTCTTATGTTCTTTTTCGTATGTAATATCTTTTCCATCCAGGATTACAGCACCTTCATCTGCGAAGAACGTTCCACAGATGGCATTGAACATGGTTGATTTTCCGGCACCGTTACTTCCGATGATAGTTGCAAAATCACCATCCCGTAATTCCAGATTCAGATGAGACAATGCCTTTTTCTCATTTACGGTACCCGGATTAAAGGTTTTTGATATATCAATTAATTGGAGCATTACAGATTCCCTCCCCGTCTTCTTTTTGCGATTGCCGCACGTTTTGTTTTTGCAAACGCTGCTTTCTGTTTCAGATACGGCAGAGAAATCGCTACTGCTACGATAATGGATGATACCAGTTTCAGACATTCTGCCGGCACATTGAATCGAAGTGCGATTGCCACGATAAAACGATACAGACAGCTTCCAAGGATGACTCCAAAGATTCTTTTTGCCACATGTCCTTTTCCAACCAGTGTCTCTCCGATGATCAGACTCGCCAGAGCAATGGTCACCTGACCAGTTCCGATATTGATATCACAGGATCTCTGATACTGAGCCAGCAGTCCACCGGAAAGTCCGGTCATAGCGTTTGCCACACACAGTCCAACGGTAATGGTAAACACCGGACTGATAGAGGAAGCTCTCACCATAAAAGCATTATCACCGGTTGCCCGAATAGAAAGTCCCAGTCTCGTTCCCAAAAACCAGATCAGAATCACTGCCACAATCAGGATGACGATCAAAATAGCAATGATTTCATACCAGTTTCCACCAATTTTGTCCTTTGCCAGCGTAAAAATTGTATCATTGGCAAACAGATTGATGGTAGAAGAAAATCCCATAACCGCGATATTGATGGTATACAAACCGGTATTTACGATAATTCCGGCCAGAATGGACTCAACGCCCAGTCTGGTCTGAAGAAATGCCGTTACAAATCCCGAGATCACACCGGCACCTGTCGCTGCCAGAAGTCCCAGAAACGGGTGTCCCTGCAGGGTTACCATGGCACACACGGCGCATCCCAGGGTAAAACATCCATCAGTGGAAAGATCCGCAATATTTAAAATTGAAAATGATACAAACAGCGCCAGCGCTACCAGCGCATAGATACATCCAAGTTCAATTGCACTCTGTGCAAGTGATACTGTAAAAATTGAAGATAACATAATAAGTTTTTGCTCCTGATCTTATTCAAATTCCTGAGCAGTTGTAGTCTCTTTTACCTGCTCACACATAGTAGCAAACATGCTGTAATCCAGACCGATTTTTTCTGCTGTGTCTGTATTGATGGTTGCGATACCATTATTCATAGTCTGTACCGGAGTCGTTGCCGGATCAGCGCCGTTTACCAGAATATCTACTACCATATCAGCTGTTGCTTTTCCAAGTTCTTCGTAATTTACACCGTATCCGCAGAATGCACCGTTTAATGCGAAGGAATCAGCACCACAATACTGTGCGACTTTTGCATCCTGGAATTTTTCAAAAATTGCAAGTTCTGCTGTCATAACGGTATTATCAGTTGGGGTAAATACTGCTTCACAGCCTGCTGCGATCAGAGCATCTGCTGCAAGAGATACCTCATCGTTGGTTGTTCCTGTTTTTTCCACATATTCAATTCCTTTTGCATCCAGATATTCTTTTGCATCTGCGATCGGCTGTGTAGAAGAATCCTGTCCTTTATCATATAACAGACCTACTTTTTTGATATCCGGCTGTGCTGCCAGCATCAGATCCATAATTGCATCTGTATCTAGCATATCGGATGTACCCGTGATATTGCTTCCCGGTTTATCCATGCTCTCTACAAGACCTGTAATAACAGGATCAGATACTGCGGAAAATACGACCGGTGTCTGTGTTTCTTCTGTTGCTGCCTGCATTACCATTGCTACCGGTGTTGCTACCGGAACAATTGCATCTACGTTATCGTTGATCAGGTCGCTTGCAATCTGGTTCATAACTGTCGCATCTGCCTGACCATTATATGTGTGGTTTGCATAATCAAATGTTACACCAAGTTCTTTCCCTTTTGCATCCAGTTCTTCTTTTACGGCTTTTACAATCTGGTTTAAAGAGGCATCGTCAACATACTGAACAATTCCTACCTGATAAACTTTGCCATCTGCTGTTTCTTCTGTTGCAGAAGTGGTATTCCCTGCATCCTTCTGATCGTTTGACTGACCACCGCAGCCTGCCAGAACTGTTACTGCCATTGCACACCCAAGTGCCATTGCCAAAAATCTCTTTTTCATGTTTTTACTCTCCTCTTTTTCATGTTTCATGGTTTAAAAAAACCGTCTCAGGATAAACTTATCCTGAGACGGTAATAAACTGAATTATTATCGCGGTACCACTCAAATTGGCGTGACGCCCACTCTGATTATGTACGTATTCATACATACCGACTGGATAACGGGTTCGGCTCCCGGCATACCCTACTCTCAAATCCATTTCAGGCAGCCCTCAAAAGTCCATTCAGCTTTCTCCTCATACTGCACTCACACCAGCGGCAGCTCTCTGAAAATCGGTTCGACATTACTGTCTCCAGCCTACTACTCTTTTTCAACGGTTTCAACTTGCTTTCTTATATGTGCTTTAGTCTATTACATTCTTGAAGTTTTGTCAATCAGTTTTCTGATTTTTCTCACATTTTACGAGAAGTATACAAGACTGTCTTCCGGTTCTTCTGCTTTTACTACTTCTTTTGCATACAGAACAGGACCTTTACCACGATATTCCTTAGCAAACTCATTGTGGATCTGTGCGGTCACATATGCCCATGATTTGTGTGGAATCTCCATCGCTTTATCATACTTACATTTCAGACCGATAAACTGAATATCCTCTACACAACAGGTCATGGCAAAACGTCCCGGTACCATGATCGGTTTCTTGCCAAATTTATCCGGTCGGTAGATCAGCCCCAGAAAACGGACAGTCTTGCCTTCGTATTTCTGCGGATTATCCTGTACATCCAGGTAGAAAATACCGTAATCTGCATCGGTGATCTCAATCACATCCTGATCCAGATCATATGGAAGTTCGTCTGCATCACTCTCATCAATGGTTCCATCCGCACGCTCATATACGATCTGCGCACGACGGTTTACTGCTTTGATGGTTCTGCGGAATTTTGCCTTCGGAGTATCTTCGGTACAACGGTTAAAAATAACCACATCTGTATTAAATACCTGCTCCATCATCATGGCACGCATATTTGTCAAAAACAGTTCAAATGTAGAAGCATCAATCGTTGCCAGAGACTGCACAATCTCCCATCCTTTCGGGAGTTTCATTTCCAGAATCTTGGCAGCTTCCCATGTACCGTTATACTCGATAAATACTTGATCCGGCTTGATGGTCTCATCACAGTCTTTCAGATATTCTTCGGTAAATTCTTCTTCGGACTCTACTGCCACAACCGTAATTTTGTCTTTTTCCAGTGCTTCTTCATCGTATTCTTCATCGCCATCTTCACAGGCAATGATCAGACTGCGGGAGCCGATTCCAAAATCATTCTCCTGAAGGGTCTGAGTGATCAGGGACGTCTTTCCACTGTCCATAAAACCGGTAAATAAATATACTGGTATATCCATAATTATTCGTTTCTCTCTTTTCTGTAATTTTTGCTTTCTGCGTGGTTTCAAAAGAAAACTTTTTCCGATATAGCAATGCTGACCGCACTGCCATATCGGAATCCGTTTTTAGTTCAGTTCAAATAATTCTTCTAACTTATGCTCGTCGATGTCTGTACCAATGACACAGAGACGTCCGGTATAATCCGGTTCACCGTCACGCAACTCGTACTCGCCCGGAACCATGTCGAAATAGATCCATGTGCCGTCTTCTGCCGGAACCATTCCTTTTGCACGTAAAATTGTGCCGTAGTCTTCGGTATCGCAGAATGTTTTCAGGATAGACTCAATCTTCTCTTTTGTATATTTATGAGGAGTCTCTTTGCCCCAGCTGATAAATACTTCATCTGCATCATGGTCATGATGGTGATGATCGTGGTCGTGGCATCCGCAGGTGCATCCTTCGCCGTGGTCGTGATCATGGTCATGGTGGTGTTCATGCTCGTGCTCGTGGTCATGGTCGTGATGATGCTCATGCTCGTGATCGTGGTCATGATGATGCTCATGCTCGTGATCATGATGATGTTCTTCGTACTCTTTCATCATTTCCTGCATCAGAGAATCCTGCTGCTCAATTACTTTCAGAATCTGCTCTCCTGAAATAGAATCCCACGGAGTTGTAATGATGGCAGCCTTCGGATTTAATTTCTGAATCTCTTTTACGCAAAGTTCCAGTTTTTCCTCTTTCATATTCTGAGTTCTGCTTAAAACAACGGTTGTTGCATTTTCAATCTGGTTGTTAAAAAATTCACCAAATGCTTTCATCTGTTTGGTTGCTTTCATTGCGTTTGCAACTGTTACCAATGCATTTAATTTTACATCATGATCTTTCTCCATGTCTTTTACAGAAGACATAACATCAGAAAGTTTGCCAACTCCGGACGGCTCGATGAGAATACGATCCGGATGATAAGTCTCGATTACTTCATTTAAGCTGCGGTTGAAATCGCCAACCAGTGAACAGCAGATACAGCCGGAATTCAGCTCTTTGATCTCGATACCGGAATCTTTTAAAAATCCGCCGTCGATACCAACTTCGCCGTATTCGTTCTCAACCAGAACTACTTTCTCACCTGAGAAAACTTCTTCCAGCATTTTTTTAATAAAAGTTGTTTTTCCGGCTCCAAGGAATCCGGAAATAATGTCTATTTTTGTCATTTTATATCATCCTTTCTTAACTTTTGAATTTCCACCCTTTGACAAATTATTTTAAGTCTGAAATCAGGAATTGTCAAGGTGTGTCACATACCCCTTCAATCCCATAAATGCAGGGTGATAGGACTCTTTTGCCCGGCGCAGACCTTCCACGCCACTGTCATCCTCACGGTTGACGTATAGATAACCTTCTGCTGCGTGTTCCGCAAACTGTTGATTGATCATTGGGTAAGCACCCGGCACATCTGCAAACGCCTTCTCGATATGCACCACATACATATCTTTATTTAATTCTTCTCCAATGGCAAACGCCACCACATCCCCTTCCGGTTCCAGCCGCAACAAGCCACCGGTCAGATGAAGTTCTTTTACCAGACGCAGCGCATTAAAGGTCACACACAGCTCGTCCAGTTTTTCCTCATCCTGCTCACAGTCGTTGATTCTGCGCCATTCCAGCCCCATCTGAAAACAGTCTTCCACATTTTCATCCGTAATTGGCTCATATACCCAGTTCGGATACAGGCTTTTAAATTTATTTACATGGTTCTTTTTACCGTGATATTTCTTTCCGGATAATGCTACCAGTTTTTCCCGCTCATACACATAATCCGCCAGATCACGCTCATACTCCACCTGATATTTTCCCGGAAACCATTCTTCCAACTGCTCCACATCCTTTGGTGTTGTCAGATGCAGTGCAAACGACTTTCCATCTTCCGCAAAATATTCTTCCAGCGTCAGAATCGCCTGTTTTACTTTTTCCGGATCGCCAAGAGGCATGGATACACTGGTAAAATCCGTCAGATCCGCAAAAATCAGACAGTCATTGACCAGTGCATAACCCGTTTTGTATTTTCTGCCCCAGAGATAGATGTTTGCAAAACACATGTCACATCCTTTGTCCTGTTTTGCATCCAGATAAGCATCCATCCACTCCTTATCGGACAGTTGTACCTTTTTCACTTTCAGTCTGCTCATATATAATAACATTTCCTTTCCAGACTTACACAAAATATGATGCTTCCATCTGATTTCACTTATAAAACCATTGGAATACTTTTTCTGATTCCATTCACAAAATCACATAACTACACATTTTTCCATCATTCGATATCTTCATATGTTTATGCCAGATTTGCCATCTCGCATAACTTCTGATAAATGCCGCCCTTTGCAACCAGTTCTTCATGGGTACCACTCTCCTCGATGCCATTTTCCGTCAGCACCAAAATACGTTCTGCATTTCGGATAGTTGACAGGCGGTGTGCAATTACGAAAGTAGTACGTCCTTTTGCAAGAATCTCCAGAGATTCCTGAACGACTTTCTCACTTTCATTATCCAATGCGGAAGTTGCCTCGTCAAAAATCAGAATCGGCGGATTTTTCAAAAATACACGGGCAATGGACAAACGCTGTTTCTGTCCACCGGACAACTTAACACCACGCTGTCCGATATCCGTATCATATCCATCCGGAAAACTCATGATAAATTCATGAGCATTGGCTTCTTTTGCCGCTTTGATAACGTCTTCCCTGCTGGCCTCCGGCTTACCGTAACGGATGTTTTCCAGAATCGTTCCCGCAAACAGATATACATCCTGCTGCACGATTCCGATATGGTTGCGCAGATCCGACAGTTTGATCTTGCGGATATCCTGACCATCCACCCGGATCGTACCATCTGTCACATCGTAAAAACGTGGAATCAGGCTGCACAGTGTACTTTTTCCTGCACCGGAACTTCCCACCAGCGCCACATACTCTCCTGCCGGGACTTCCAGATTTACATGATTCAGCACCATCTGATCACTGTCAGCATAATGGAAAGACACATTTTCAAAACCGATCTCGCCTTTCACTTCCTGCATTGGCTGCGCATCCGGCGCGTCTTTGATATCAGGAACTACAGAGATCATCTCCATAAAACGCTCAAATCCGGAATAACCATTCTGGAACTGTTCCGTAAAGTCAATCAGCGTTTTGATCGGCTCTGTAAATACATTAATATACAGTAAAAATGTGATCAGATCCGTGATATTTCCTTTTCCACGGGCGATCATCATTCCACCAGACAGTATAACTACAACGGTAATTGCTGTTGTAAAAGCGGTCAGACCGGCATTGTAGCCGCCCATGTATCGATAACTGTTTTTCTTTGCATCCAAAAATCCGTCATTACCCTTTTTGAACTTCTTATTTTCAATTTCCTCGTTGGCAAAAGATTTTACCACGCGGATACCGGACAGATTATCCTCGATCTGACTGTTAATATCTGCAATTTTCACACGGTTCATACGAAAGGCGCACTTCATTTTTTTATTAAACACATAAGCATATACCAGCATGAACGGCACCAAGGCAAATGCTGCCACTGTCAGCCGCGGACTGATATTTATCATAATAACGAAAGCACCGATGATACGAATCAGTGAAATCACAATATTTTCCGGTCCGTGATGCAGCAGCTCCGTAATATCAAACAAATCCGACGTGATTCTAGACATTAACTGGCCGACTTTCTGATCATCGTAGAAACGGAAAGACAATTTCTGATAATGCGAAAAAATCTCCGCACGCATGTCGTACTCGATTTTTGCACCCATGACATGTCCGTAATTCGCTATAAAATAATTGCAGTAACATTGTACGGCAATCAGCACCAACATGATAATGCCAAGACGCAGAATGGTGTGCAACGCCTGACTGCTTTCCCAGTGAACCACCTCAGATGTGATATAACGCACCACCAGCGGAATTACTAACGATACCGCAGCAGCGCCAAATGCGAAAATCATGTCTGCAATAAAAATTCCCATATATGGTTTGTAATATGAAAACAACTTCTTTAAATTTTTCCTCATGTTCTGTTTCCCCTTTACTATTTACGATGAGTGAACTGTATTCTAATATACTACATCCATCTAAAAAAAGTCAAATCAACGGTGTTCACTGTCTCCAACATTCCTATTACACTGTATCTGTCTGACCGCAAAATCAGTCTATCTCCCCATCGCTCACATTGCCCGACTTTTTTGCTAGAAGTTTGTCTATTCTAACAATTCTCACATCTCTTGACTTTCTCTTCTGATTGGTTCACTATATTTTTATACATATTGTAATACTGTAAGGATTCCGCAGTGGTCTTCTTTTTTGCACTGCCGATTATCGCAGTATTTCAGCGAGGAGGTTATTTTATGACACCAAAACAGAAATATTATAAAGTTACCGCAGAAACGATTCTGAAAAATATTAAATGCCGCGGTTACGAAGGTTGCTACTGTGAAACAAGCGAAGAAGCAGTAAAGAAAGCACTTTCCTATGTAACACCGGGTTCCAGTGTATCTTTTGGTGGTTCCATGACCATGAACGAATGTGGTCTGATGGATGCACTGCAAAAAAGAGATGATATCACTTTACTGGATCGTTCCAAAGCCTGTTCTCCGGAGGAAATCAAAGAAATTTATCACAAGGCTCTGTCCTGTGACTACTATTTCATGAGCACAAATGCGATTACCTTAGACGGTCAGTTAGTCAATACAGACGGTACCGGAAACCGTGTAGCCGCTTTGATCTATGGACCAGAAAACGTAATCATCATCGCCGGCATGAATAAAGTTGCTGCCACACTGGAAGAAGCCGAATCCAGAGTAAAAAATATCGCTTCCCCGCCAAATGCCATCCGTCTGGATCGCAATACACCATGCGCCCTGACCGGAAGCTGTCATGACTGTTTTTCAGAAGGATGTATCTGCAGCCATACTGTTATCACAAGAAGAAGCGCTATCAAAGGCCGTATTAAACTGATTCTGGTTGGAGAAGAACTGGGATATTAAATTCAGTATAATTTCCTATAGCAAATAAAAACCCATCCATATCCTTTACCACCTATACATGATAAAGATATGAATGGGTTTTTTACATTATATCGTGATTTCATCACTCAATAATTTCGTCATTCCTCATAATTGTGCAAGCACATTCTGACTCTCTTGTGCTCATTAGTATCTTACATTTTCTCTGGTGCATCGAACCCAAGAACATCAATACATGTCTCAAGGACATCTCTGGTCAGCTCTAACAGACGGATATAACCAGCCTGTACAGCTACATCTTCTTCTACCATAATCTTTGTCTCATGATAGAAATGATTCAGAGCGTTTGCCAGTCCGTAAATATATGCACAGATCTTGTGCGGTGCAAGCTCCTCTGCTGCATTTGTCATTACTTCATTGAAACGTGCCAGCTCCAGCATCAAATTCTTCTCACTTGCAGAATGTGCTGCCTGAATGGTATAATCTGATGCTGATTTTCCGCTCTCCGCGTACTTTTTCAAAATAGATTTGATACGCACGATGGTATACAGGATATATGGACCTGTATTTCCCTCAAAGGAGATAAAGCGGTCAATATCAAAGATATAATCTTTGGAAGCCTGATTGGACAGATCTCCGTATTTGATAGCAGATAATGCAACCTGTTTTGCTGTCTTTTCTGCTTCTTCTTTTTCCATGGTATTATTCTCGGCAATTTTCTGATACATCTCGTTCTGGATGTCTCCAACCAGTTTCTCCAGACGCATAACGCCTCCCTCACGGGTCTTGAACGGTTTGCCATCTTTGCCATTCATCGTACCAAAACCGATGAATTTCAGTTCTGTGTTATCATCTACCAGACCTGTCTTCTTCGCACAGCGGAATACCTGTACAAAATGAAGCTCCTGACGTTTGTCTGCCAGATATACCATCTGATCCGGATGGTAATCTTTCATACGCCATACGATGGTTGCAAGGTCTGTGGTTGTATACAGGGATGCTCCATCGGATTTCAGAATCATACATGGCGGAATTTCTTTTGCATCGGTCTCCTCGCTGACATCAACAACCAACGCGCCCTCACTCATATAAGCAAATCCGTCTTTCTTCATCTGCTCAGCCATCGGTGCGATGTATGAATCCGCATCAGACTCTCCTTTCCAAAGATCAAATGAAACATTTAAACTGTCATAGTTTTTCTTCAGATCCGCGATAGATACGGACAGAATGTGTTTCCACAGTGCGATATAGCCTCTTCTGCCTTTCTGAAGTTCAAAAGTAGCCTGCATTGCTGCTTCCTTGTAAGCTGCATCTTCTTTAGATTTTCCACTTGCAGTCGGATAAATTTCCTCCAATTCAGAAATGGTAAACGGTGCTTCTTCCGGATATTCTCCTTCATATGCCGCGTCAAAATAAACCAGCTCCGGTTTACGCTCATGAAGCTCTGTGATGATAAGTCCCATCTGAAGTCCCCAGTCGCCAAGATGAACGTCACCGATGACATTATGACCGATATAGCGGCTCATACGTTTTACGCTCTCGCCGATAACTGCGGAACGAAGATGTCCGACATGCAGCGGTTTTGCCACGTTTGCTCCGCCGTAATCTACAATAATGGTCTTCGGCTCTGCGGCCTTTTCGCAACCATAGCGCTCATCTGCCTGCATTTCACGCAGATACTCTGCCAGATATTCCTCAGATAATTTCAGGTTCAGAAATCCCGGTTTTACAGACTCTACAGATGCAAACAGCTCCACATCCTGCAGACGTGCTGCCACGTCATCTGCGATCATAAACGGTGCCTTTTTATACTGTTTTGCAGCAGCCATGGCTCCGTTACACTGAAACTCACACAGATCTGGTCTGTTTGACAATGTAACTTTACCGAATTTTTCTTCATATCCGGCTTCCACAAAAGCATTTGTTACCTCAGCGGTAATATTATCTAATAATTTTTTCATGTGTACCTCCCGGTTTCAATCTTTCTAATTGACAATTGTTTTTATTTTAACATCATTTTTAATGTTGTGCAACGACCTGAACCACATTTTTGAACTTGAAACATATTTCTGGTTACACAGTTCACACACGATATTCGTAAACCCCAGCTGCAAACCACTTTTATACTTATCCATATTCTTCCCCAGACACATCTGTATTCTTTTTCCCAATTTTACCATTCTTTGTTTTTCCATCTTCGGAATAATTTTTCTGTTTTGGTGCAAGATGTTAATACATCAGATGTGAGATACCTCCCATCTGATACAGCCTCCGGCACGATTGCAGAGATACGCAGAAGAATTATGTCATGCGTTGCATAACACGCATCTCGCAGTAAGAATGCCGAAGGCATTCTTAAATTTACATCAAACGATTCCGGAGGTAACCATACATGTCAGCATACAAAGTCGAAATCTGTGGCGTCAACACATCCACGCTCCCTGTTTTGAATGAAGATCAGAAAAAAGAGTTGTTCACTCGCATCCGTCAAGGCGACCGACAGGCCCGGGAAGAATACATTCGTGGCAATCTCCGCCTCGTCTTAAGTGTGATCCGTCGTTTTTCCGCATCCAATGAAAATGTGGATGATCTGTTTCAAATTGGATGCATCGGACTGATCAAATCCATTGACAACTTTGATCCCACTATGGAAGTAAAATTTTCCACTTACGCGGTCCCCATGATTATTGGCGAAATCCGCCGCTATCTCAGAGACAACAACAGTCTGCGTGTCAGCCGTTCCCTGCGCGACACCGCCTACAAAGCCATTCATGCCAGAGAGCTTATGACCAGAAAAAGCAACCGCGAACCCTCGCTGGATGAGATATCCAGAGAAATTGACATTCCAAAAGAGGACATCACCTATGCACTGGATGCCATCCAGACGCCGGTCAGCCTTTATGATCCCGTTTATACCGACGGCGGTGAACCACTCTATGTCATGGATCAGATCAGCGACAGGAAAAACAAAGAAGATCGCTGGGTGGAAAATCTCTCACTCAGCGATGCGATGAAACGTTTGAATAAACGTGAAAAACATATTATAGATCTGCGCTTTTTTGAGGGTAAAACCCAGATGGAGGTTGCCGAAGAAATTCACATCTCTCAGGCGCAGGTCAGCAGGCTCGAAAAGTCCGCGCTAAAAACCATGCGAAATTATTTGATGACTAATTAACGCTTTCTTTTTAAAGCGAAATCAGAGCCTCCTTCTGTGTCAGCTAGCCGTGCGTTACCTTCGTTTTGCTTCGGTTTCATCGCGCTCATTCCCACGCTCCTACAAAAGCTGGTCGGTTCCCATTCGCGCAAAACTTGCAAAACTCAGTCTCTTACTCAATCGCTCGCCACAGAAGGAGGCTCTGATTTCGCCATTTACACATTGAAATATATCTATTTCATCTTGCATCCCCCCTTACCCACCGCTTAATGCTCTACGCACTTGAAGCGGGGGAATGCTTATTCTACGTTCAAAAAGTCAAATCGTAAATTTTAAGCCCCTAAAGGAACTATTAATGAGTCTTCACATCGACCAATACGCCATGAACCACGAAACGTTTGGTCTCCCCTGCCTTACTACAGGTGGACAGCGTCACCACTTTATCATCCTTGGTCGGATGAATCCCCGTATCTTTCATAGATGAAGCAACCATCTTGTCGATCATTGTCTGCCAGCTGTCATCTGCGCCATACCCCACGGTATAGATATCACTGTCCTCATCTACATCATAGTAGGAAAAAATCTGATACCGGTATACCTTATCCGCGGTATAGACATTGAAAAACTGATTCTTTTCATAAAATCCTTCATCGTTTTTATACCGCTTGAGATCACCGAACATCGTCGTATTTCTCATATTGTGTCCGTAAATAATGGAATGATAATCGGTAAAATCCGGATTATTCAGTCCCTCCAGGAAAATACAGCCCGCAATATGATAGTTTCCGTAAATATCACTTCTCAGATATTTGGAATCGTCCCCGGAATACAATACCGGATAGCTGATATGTACATCATCAAAATTGTCAAACCGTAACCATGCCATAATATCCGGATTTTCTTTTTTCAGCGCATCAAACTGAATTCTCGTATCATCGTTCCAGTCGTCCTCCGCCACGGAGCTTCCATCCGGATTGACCACATAGGTTTCTTCCAGTTTTTCAAATGTCTGCTCTGATTCCTGATAGTCTTTGTAAATCTGAGCGATTTTGAAAAGTGCAAATGCCATTACTGCCAATGCAGTCACAATAATCACCAGTGTCAGTTTTCCACCCTTCTTTTTCTTCGGATTTTCTGTCTTTTTCATACGTTCTCCTTACATTTCAAAACCGCTGTTTCTCATATCCTCATATACCAGCGACTGAAGGCTATATCAGATAGAAGTCCCCCCCTTCCACTGATATAAACTTTGTTCCTCACATCTGATGGAAATTAATAAACTACAACCGGATAACCAATTTTGACATTCTCATAAATGGTTTTCATGGCACTGTACGGTGTATTGACACAGCCATGGGAACCACGAGTCTTATAAATACTTCCACCAAACTCACTTCTCCATGAAGCATCATGGATTCCGACATCTCCATTAAACGGGAGCCAGAACGATACTTCAGAATTATAATCCTGACCCTTCAGAGTATAGTTTGTCATACGCGCATCAATTGCCCATACGCCACCGGACGGTGTGCTGTGTCCGGCTGATACGTTTCCGGTTACAACCGGTGTGGATACAATACATTCCCCGTCTTTGTACAGCCACATGGTCTGTGCCGCAATGCTTACCTCAATATAAGTACTGCCAAGGTCATTCGTATCACGGCAAACACCACTATACAGATATACAGGCTCTACCGTCTCTTTTGCCCCCTGCAAAACCAGTTCCTTTAACTGCGCAACCGTTTTCTTTTTATTGATACACCAGCCGTAATCACCGCCTTTCAGTGTGATTGTCTGACCATCATGTGTTTTGAACTGTCTGCTCAAACCAAACGTATCATATTTCAATCCAAGCTGATGTACATATTCCGTAATTTTATCCTCATCCAAATCAAAGGTATAATCATCACCAAATGTAATCCAGTCTGCGATTACGGAGCTATCCACCACTTCTGTCCGATCGCCAAAATCGTAGGTAATCTCTGCGACAAGCATTTTGTTTGCATCCTCGCATTCCTGTTTTAATTTTTCATCATCCTTGTATACACCAGGTTTTACATAACAATCCTGATCATCCAAAGAAACTTTGGATGCACCTTCATTGACTGCATCCTCAAGTACCTGCTCTGTTTTGTTGACATCCAGCTGATTTCCGTGTGTCTCATCCACGATTCGAAATTCGCCATCACTATATTCCAGATGAGCATCCGTCGGTGTTGTCATGTTCTCATCCTGCATGCAGGAAAGATTTCGGATCTCATCATCCAGCTTCTGTTCATCTACAGAAATATCCAGATCAATTTCTTTCTCTGAAGTCGCTGCCATCAAAAACCACAAAAATGGCTTTTCATTTTCAAACAGCTCATCCAGTTCCTTTTTGTCATCATATTTCAGTCCGATATCTGATGCATTGATGGTTTCCTCCCCATCTCTGGTGGATACCGTAAGTGTGTAGGCATTCATTTTTTCTTCGATTTTTTTCTTGACAGATGCCACACTTTCATTGCGCAGAGCAATTCCAAACGCTGTTCCCTTTGAATAAAAATGTTTGCTGTAGTATACGGTTCCTGCAATGTAGATTACGATTGCAGCCGCAATAATCAGATATAAAATTCTGCGAAAACGTTTCTGACTTGTTCTCTGTCTTTTTAATTCCTGTCTTAATTTTGTCTTTTGCACGATTCTTACTTCCTTTGTATCTAATTTCAATTTGCACTGTCTTTTTGGCTTAATCATCTCATATTGTAACTCATTTTTATTTTTCATCAACCTTTCCGGCGAAACTTAATAAAATTGTAACCTTTTCTTCTTATTTGTTCCCAACGAATTATTCATAGCGGGTAATTTCCTTTTTCAGACGCTTCATGATCTTTTTTTCCAGACGCGAGATATAGGACTGGGAAATATTCATCTGATCTGCCACTTCTTTTTGTGTATACTCTTTGCCCCCGGGTGTCAGACCATAACGCAGCTCAATGATATTTCTTTCTCTTGGAGAGAGCTTGTCAATGGCGCGCTTCAGAAGCTTTTTCTCCACCTCTACCTCCATATCTTTGTAAATAATGTCGTCCTCTGTTCCAAGAATATCGGAAAGTAACAACTCGTTGCCATCCCAGTCAACGTTTAACGGTTCATCAAAGGAGATTTCCATCTTCATTTTACTCGTCCGCCGAAGATACATAAGAATCTCATTTTCGATGCATCGGGAAGCATATGTGGCAAGTTTGATATTTTTCCCCGGATTATACGTATTGATGGACTTGATCAGACCGATCGTACCGATGGAGATCAGATCCTCCACCCCAATTCCGGTATTGTCAAATTTCTTTGCTATGTATACAACCAGACGCAGATTATGTTCGATCAGCCGTTTTCTGGCTTCCTCACCACCTTCTTCCGTTCCAAGCAGCATGATGCACTCATTTTCGTCCTCCCGTTCTAACGGTGCCGGAAGCACATCCGTGCCACCAATATAATGAATGTCATTTGACTGCAAAAACAGCAGATTATGCACAGTTGGTATTAATTTCAGTTGGAATTTTCCAGGTACGGAAACTTTTAAATACATACTTATAGATCCTTTCCATGCTTTTTTCTTTTTCTCCTCTTCTCTTACTTCCAGACTGCCCTCTGCACTCCGGTCAAAAACTATACCCGATAGGCATCCTCCTCATCTGATATAGCTTGCATGTAAAAGCATTTGTACCTTCGGATTCTGCATAATCTCCCCGGTATGCAGACCAATCTCCGGCTCCTTTATCTCCGTTACCGTACCTTTTTGATAAATCTTCATTTTATCCAACATCACAATTTTCAGTTTTTCTTTTTCTGTACCGATCGTATGGCAGGAAATCTCTTTTTGTATTGTTCTGTCAGTGGCAAATTGTTCGAATACTTCCTGCTGCAAAATGCAGACCGGTTTCCCTGTCAGTGAATCTCGCAGCAGATTCCCGGTATCGCAATAGGCATCTACCATAACATGTTCTGTCCCTGCCCATAACTCCACCCGGCAGATCCGCTGGGTGACACGCCATCGGATCTGATAGATACAAAACAAAAGTGCCGCTGCCATCCCGGACAGCAGGATATCCAATGTGCTGTTTCCAAGTAACATCCCCACACTGTTTTGTATTCCACCCATCACAAACAAAATCAGATAAATGGTCAAAAGGGTTCGCAAAAACCGCCTTTTGCCTTTTGCTCCAAATACGCAAAATGCCATCAACGGATGAATGACCGTATGTAAAACAATACTGTAGATCAGATATTTTTTCAGCAGTATCAGCAGCACTGTGGAGCCGGTTACCCCTGCCGCACAGACTGCCAGACAACGACCCAGTCGAAGCCTGTCATTGAGCAAAAGTGCAGCAGCAAACATAGCACTCATATCCATCAGCAGGTTTGTCAAAAGAAAAACATCTGCATACCATTCATACTCCACTTGTCACCTCCCTGAACAGTATACAAAAAACTCCGCGATTTTTTTGTCGAAACCGCGGAGTTTACTGCCATAATATTCTGTTTCTGAATGATTAGCGTTTTGTGTTTTTCAGGAATTCCGGAATCTTGATGTCACGCGGAGCAACGGTCGGTGTTGGCTTCTGCGGACGCTGGATTCCGTTAAACTGTGGCTGAACCGGAGTTGCGCTTGTCTGTGCAGGTTTTACACTGCCGGCAGTACGTGCCATGTTCAAAGTATTGCCACCATTGAACTTCATGCCAGGTAAAATAGACGGTGCCGGTGCTGCGGCATTCTCCAGACCTGTTGCAATAACGGTAATGGTTGCTGCATCCGGAATAGACTCATCATATTTTGCACCGAAGATGATATTTGCATCATCGCCGGCAAGATCCTGTACATAACTTGCTGCATCGTTTGCATCCATAAGAGAAATATCACCGGAAATGTTAATGATAACATGAGATGCACCATTGATGGTTGTCTCAAGCAACGGACTTGCAACAGCCATTTTAACAGCCTCGATTGCTTTGTCATCACCGGTAGCCCCACCGATACCGATATGTGCCAGACCTTTGTCTTTCATAACAGTCTGAACATCAGCAAAGTCAAGGTTGATCAAAGCAGGGACATTGATCAGGTCTGTGATTCCCTGTACTGCCTGCTGTAATACTTCATCTGCTTTCTTCAGAGCATCTGGCATCGTGGTTCTTCTGTCAACAATCTCAAGCAGTTTATCATTTGGAATCACGATCAGCGTATCTACGCTCTCTTTCAGATTCTCAATTCCATGTACTGCATTTGTCATACGTGTTTTTGCTTCAAATTTGAACGGTTTTGTAACAACACCTACGGTAAGGATTCCCATATCTTTTGCGATTTTCGCAACAACCGGTGCAGCACCGGTTCCTGTTCCGCCACCCATACCACAGGTAACAAATACCATATCTGCGCCTTCGATTGCCGCTGTCAGTTCTTCTGCACTTTCCTCTGCGGCTTTCTGACCGATCTCAGGCTGTGCACCTGCACCAAGTCCTTTGGTGAGTTTCTCTCCAATCTGAATCAAAGTCGGTGCTTTACATAAGGTAAGTGCCTGCTTGTCTGTATTTACTCCGACAAACTCTACACCACCGATTTTTTCATCTATCATTCGGTTTACGGCATTGTTTCCAGCGCCACCTACTCCGATTACAATAATTTTTGCGCTGGACTCAGCCCCTATTGACATGATTTCAACCACGATAATCCTCCTTTTATTCCTCCCTCGGAATATATTTATACTATCTTTAACGACATTCCTGCCACTATTTTTATTATCTCTTTTATAATATCTGTTTTTGCAAAAATAATCAACCTCTAAATCATATTTAATCTGATTTTTCCGGAATTCATTCCATTTTAAAAAGAAGCAGTCCGTTTTCTGCATTCATTTTCTTATAAAGAAATGTGATTAATTTTCAGGTATTTATCCTCAAAAAAATGATACTATCCTACTGATTTCCATCCGCAGATTCATCGGATGCCGCCGGGACAGTCTGTACATCATTCGGGATCTCCATCAGTTCTCCATTTCGGAAATAAATATCCGTATTGTTTTCCGACCAGGTCTCTACATGCAGCGTTCCGCTCATTCCGTCAAGCTGTGGCAGAATCTGATCCATTCGAAGAATCTTCTCATTCAGATCCGTACCTCCGCCAAGATTTACCTGAATCTGACCATAGATCAGCCAGACATTGCCATCTTTCATATAAATCATTTCCGGCACCCGGTCATATTTTTTCAAAAGCTGTGTCACATTCAATAGGGTACGAAGCAACTTGCTGTTATCACCAATGGAAAGTTTTTTGTAAAGTTCTGCGCTTTCCACCGACAGACCATTGATCTTGGTCACACCTTCGATTACCTGAGAAGAAAGTTCCACGACAAATCCGTCTTTGTCAAAATATGCATTTTTCCCCAGTGACGGAATATACAGATATCCAAGGATTCCTTTTTCCACCACGGTAATTTCCAGCTTTTGCGGTGATTTCAACCGAATCTGCAGAGAATCTACAAAAGGGATCTCCTCGGTTTTATTCAGTTTGTTTTCAAAGTAAACATACAGTGAATTCCAGGAATATTTTTCATCTAAAACCCAGTCTTCAATCTGCTTGTCTGTATAAATTTCATTTCCCTTTACGGAAACCTCTTTTACTACAAATACTTTCCATATCAAAACTGCTCCCAATGCAGCTACGAACGCAACTACAAGGAGAGCAGTCAGAATGATACGTAAAATTTTCTTATTTCGTCTCTTTCTACGCATACAGTTCTCCACATTTTTATCTCAGTCTGAGTTGAGAATCTTACTCCAAAATGCTGAATCATATCAACACTTTCCCGATCTGAATTGAAACTTTTTCTTCTGAATCATTACAGACTTTCTCAATGATCTTCTGTTTTTTACTGACAGCCTGCATTACTCGATGGGATGATTGGCATCAAATTTGATCCGACGAGACACATTCAGCACCAGTCCCATCTCCGTGATCAGAATCAGGATCGACGTACCTCCGTAACTGAAAAACGGCAGGATAATACCGGTATTCGGCATCCAGTTTGTAACAACCATGATATTTAACACTACCTGCAATGCAATATGTGACATAACACCGACCACCAGCAGGGAGGAAAACAAATCTGGTGCATTATTTGCGATCACCATACAACGCCAGAGCAGTAAAACAAATAACAGGATGACACAGATTGCACCAAACAATCCAAGTTCCTCACAGATAATGGTAAAAATAAAGTCGTTTTGCGCCTCTGGTACATAGCCAAGCTTCTGTACACTGGCACCAAGTCCTTTTCCAAACAGTCCACCGGAACCGATAGCATACATTCCCTGCAGAGTCTGATACACATCATCCGGATAATCCTCCGGGTGCAGCCATGCAGCAATACGTGTCACACGATAACCACCCATTTTAACACCAATGGCTCCCAGTGCAACAAGACCTGCTCCTAGGATAAAAAATTCTTTTACCTTCGGACTGACCACAAAGATCATAAGTACGGCAATACCGCCGACAATGATCGCGGTACTTAAGTTGCTGACTGCGATCACTCCTACCATAGGCAGGGCAAAAAGCAATATCTTAATAATGGATTTCAGATCTTTTACCTGTTTTGGTATCCTGCTTAAAAGTGCAGCCATAAAAATAATCACTGCAATTTTGGCAATCTCAGATGGCTGTAACTGAATTGGTCCAATCTTCAGCCAACGGGTAGAACCGTTGGAACCTTTTCCGACTACAATAACTGCCGCACACATCAGAAATGACAGCACATAAATCGGAAAACTCAGTTTTTTCCACCATTCACACGGAATCACACTGAAGATAAACATTCCAATGAATCCAAGAAATGCACAGCCTGCCTGTCGTTTCAGGTAATGAAACGGATCGTTGAACACGTCCTGTCCTTCATAAGCGCTGACACTGTAGAGCATCACCAGTCCAAACAATACCAGAAAGATGATAATAAACAGCAGGCTGTAATCAAAATATTTGGTTGTACCCGCATCCGCAGTATTCTTATGATATTTGCGGTTACCCATGTAACATTACTCCTTTAAGGCATGAACCATTTCTTTAAACATTTTTCCCCTTACTTCATAGTTTGGGAACATTCCCCAGCTCGCACATGCCGGAGAAAGTAATACAGCATCGCCGTTTTCTGCATTTTCATAGCAGATATCGACTGCTTCCTGCAGACTGTCGGCAAATACATAATCGTGGAAGCCACATTTTTCTGCTTCCTCGGCAATCTTCTCTCTTGTCTGACCGATCAGAACCAGTTTCTTTACTTTGCCGTCAAAACTGTTAATCCACTCAGTATACTCAGACTGTTTATCATAACCGCCGCCGATCAGACAAGTCGGACGATCCATCGCCTGAATACCTTTGATGGCAGCATCCGGATTCGTCCCCTTGGAATCATTGTAGAAACGGACACCACGTTTTTCTGTGACATACTCGATTCTGTGTTCAACGGCCTGGAATGTACGCAATGCCTTGCGAATATTTTCCACCGGGACACCATAGCTCATTGCCATAGCAGTCGCTGCCATCGCATTCTCATGATTGTGACGTCCGAGAATATTTAATTCATCAGTAGAAATAACCTCCTCAATCTGACCATCATGTGCATACACAATCTTGTCACCTTCCAGATAGAAGCCTTCCTCTAATTTAGAAAGGCTGCTGAAGAAGACAACTTTCGCGGACAGATGTTTTGCCTGCTCTTTGAGTACTTCATCTTCATAATTTAATACACAGGTCTGCTCCGGTCCCTGATTCTTCGCAATGCTCATCTTTGCCGCAATGTAATTATCCATTGTATGGTGACGGTTCAGATGATCTGGCGTAATATTTAAGATTGCAGATACTTCCGGACAGAAAGTATCGATGGTCTCCAGCTGAAAGCTGCTGATCTCTGCGACTGTCACAGTATCGTCTGTATCTTCTGCAACCAGACCGGTGTATGGAATTCCGATATTTCCTACCACATGTACATGCGGATAGGTCGTCTTCATGATTTCTCCAAGCAACGCGGTAGTTGTTGTCTTTCCGTTTGTTCCGGTAATGGCAAGAACGTCGCCTTTTTTGCAGCGATATGCCAGCTCGATCTCACCCCAGATTGGGAGTCCCTCATCCCGCAGTTCATTGACAAACGGAAGATCTGTCGGTACACCCGGGCTCAATACGACCAGATCCAGTCCTGCACGGATTTTCTCCGGTAATTCACCCACATATAATTCCGGCATATGATCTGCCTCAAAATTTTCCAGCACATGTTTTTTATCCAGTTCCCGGTTTCCGTCAAATAATATGACTGCGGCACCGACGTTTTCCAGTAATTTTGCCGCTGCAATTCCACTGATTCCAGTTCCGAAAACCAGAACCTTTTTTCCTGCAAATTCCATTGCAATATTCCTCCAGATCCTTGATGTATAGTATAGTAAAACTTTTTATAATCCAATAAATGCAATCAGACACAAAATTGCTGTAACGATAGAAAATACTGCTACAACTCGTGTCTCAGACCATCCGCCAAGTTCAAAATGATGATGGATCGGTGCCATACGGAAGAACCGCTTACCACCGGTTTTCTTAAAATATACCACCTGAATCATAACAGATAAGATCTCGATCCAGTAAATCAGTCCCACGATCAGGATAAAAATCGGCATCTGCAGCATATACGCTGTGGCTGCCACAAATCCACCCAGTGCAAGGGAACCGGTATCTCCCATAAATACGCTTGCCGGATATACATTAAATAATAAAAATCCAAGTAATGCGCCCACTACCGCACAGGTAACCGGTGCGATGCCACAGGCATTTCCAACGGCTACAACGGAGAAAAATGTTGCAACCAGAATTGTTACGCTGGAAGCAAGACCATCCAGTCCGTCGGTAAAATTAACACCGTTTACGGTTCCGATCACTGCCAGAAACAGTACCGGAAGTGCCAACCAGCCAAGTTCCAGATAACGTCCACCACTAAATGGAATCAGCATAGACATTGGAATCTCATTTTTCACCAAGAAAAATGCAAAAACTGCTGTCACAACGATCTCGCAGAGCATCTTCTGCCATGCAAGCAGTCCGTCTGATCTGCGCAGAACAACTTTTAAATAGTCATCCAGAAAACCAATGATTCCAAATCCCACGGTTACAAACAGGATCGGAATGACCTTCGGATATCCTTTTACATAAAACAGGGAAGTAATCACAACTGCGATCAGAATCATAATTCCACCCATGGTCGGTGTACCGTTTTTCTTCTGATGAGACTGTAATTCTTCTCTCTCTGTATTTCCAATTTTTAATTTCCGTAAAAACGGAATCATGATCGGTCCAAGCACTGCTGTGATTGCAAATGCTACCAGAACCGGAATAATTACCTGATATGTCATTTTCACACCTCTTCTTACTGCGACATTCTCCCAATGCCGACTGTATCTTTTTTTACAACTTAATTAGTATCATACGTCTTTTCGATTTGTTTGGCAACCGCAAAATAAGTTCGACATCAATTCCCTTCCTCATTTTTATCCGTGGCTTCTGTCTGCACTTTTTCGATTCCCAGATAGGGCAGCACATTTTCGAATATTTCTTTCATCACCGGTGCCGCTACGGTTCCTCCATAATACACTCCCTGTGGATGATCGATCACCACAAGTCCAATAACCTGTGGATCCTCTGCCGGTGCAAATCCAAGAAAGGATGCAATATACTTGTGCTCGCTTCTTGGAAGTGTCTGTGAAGTCGCCGTCTTGCCGCCGATGGAATAGCCTTCGATGGCCGCTTTTTTTCCGGTTCCTTCCGACACGACTTTTTCCAGCAGTCCGCGGAGTATTTCGGATGTTTCAGTACTCACCGTCCCCTCTGTAGTGTCATAGGAAAATGTGTGGATCGTCTCTCCCTGTGCATTCTGCACAGAAACACCGAAATGCGGTGTGACACGCCTTCCGCCGTTGATCAGCGACGCTGCAGTGGTCACAAGCTGGATCGGTGTGATCTGAAACGACTGGCCAAATGATATGGTAGCCAGTTCCACCTGTCCTATGTTGTCTTTCTTATGCATAATCGTTGCTGCCTCACCGGGGAGATCTATCCCGGTTTTGGACAACAGACCGAATTGCTCAAAATAATGGTAAAAATTGTCTGCGCCAAGCCGCAGTCCCAGTTCAATAAAAACCGGGTTGCAGGAATTCATGATTCCCTGGGTAAAATCTTCTGCACCATGCCCGGTTGTCTTGTGACAGCGGATCCTGCGATCCTCCACAATTTTGTAACCCGGACAGTAAAACCGGTCACTGACGGATAATACGTGCTGTTCCAGTGCTGCTGCCGTCGTAATGATTTTGAACGTAGATCCCGGTTCATAGGTGTCGTTGATACTTGGATTACGCCACATCTGATTAAGCAGATCCTGTTTTTCCTTATCCGATATTCCCGAAACATCTGTATTTAAGGAAAAAGGCTCATTCAAATTATATTCCGGCTCATTTACCATTGCCAGAATCTCTCCATTTTGCGGATTCATCAGGATGATCCGCACACCATCTGCCCCTTTTTCCTGCAACACAGTCTGCGCTGCCTGCTCACAGTAACTTTGCAGATTGTAATCCAGACTGATGGTCAGCTGATTTCCTGTCTGCGGTTCCTCCCGGCGTTCCCCTTCCTGCACCAATTCCCCGCCTGAGGCATTGGTCATGGTCAGTATCTTGCCGTCTGTCCCCGCAAGCCATTCTTCATAACGCACTTCCAGTCCCACAATCCCCTGATTATCCCCACCGGTAAATCCGATGACTTTTGATGCCAAAGCATCGTAGGGATAATAGCGGCGGTAATCCTCATCCACTTTTACCCCTGCCAGGTCATATGCCAGAATGGCATCTCCGGTCTCCTTCGGAACATTTGTCTTGATCCGCTCAATGGAGCTGATTTTTTCAACTCGTTTCCGAACCGTCTCCTCCGGAAGTTCCAGTTCCTTTTGCAGCACATTGATCACACGCTCCGGATCCTTGATCTGACTGTGGATTACGGATATCGTACATACTGATTTATTATCTGCCAAAACAATACCGTTACGATCTACAATTTTTCCCCGGGCCGCTTTGATGCTTCGCTCCCGCTCATGAAGGTCCTGTGCGATCTTTTCATAATAGACGGACCGAAATACCATAAGATAGATCAGTCTCCCAAACAATGCCGCCATCACGATAGTGATCATCAGCATCAGCGTAACAATCTTTTTTCTCTGGAAAGTCTTCAAATGCCGCATAATTGTGAACCTTAAAGCATATTTATTACACTTTATTCCACCTGAATCCCGTGCATTCCCTTTTTTGATATTTTCACAGTTATTCTGATTGTTTCTGTTTTCTCAATATTACCAACTTTTATAACAGTTTACTGACCAGTAGTATCGGCCGGTGCCTCTGTCGGCACTTCACTGTCCATAGCTTCTGTCTGTTCTACCGGAGTTCCTTCACCTGTAATGCCAACACCTTCGTTGACACCGGTTTTCTCCTCATCCGAATAAATACCAAGATATGGAAGTGCTTCTTTAAGGATCTCTCTTGCAATACTCTGTGCATAATAGCTGTGTGCCTGATCCTCGGAATTTGCCTCATCTACAACAACATAGATGGCAACCTGTGGATTATCTGCCGGCACGGAACCGATAAAAGATACCAGATATTTTCTTGCGGATCGCGGTAATTTCTGTGCAGTACCGGTCTTACCGCCCATGGAATAACCATCCACTTTTGCTTTCTTACCGGAACCGTTATCTACAACACCTTTTAAATACTGGCGGATTGTTGCGGATGTCTCCTCTGACACCGTCTCTTTTACCAGTATCGGATCAATATTCTGAACAGTATTGCCATTTGCGTCCTGAATTTTTCCGACAACATGCGGCTGATAATATTTTCCTCCATTGATCAGGGAACAGTACCCGGTGATCATCTGGATCATCGTCACGTTATAACTCTGTCCAAAGGAGTTGGTTGCAAGGTTGATGGTGCTGAGCTGATCCTCGGTATAGATCAGGGAATCGGTACGTGCCTCACCCGGCAGATCAATATTGGTTTTCAGACCAAAATTAAAAATCTGCTGATATTTACTGAAATTTTCCGGTCCGATCAGATAAGACATCTGCATCAGCGCATCGTTACAGGAATTTTCCAACGCCTGCTGAACCGTCTCCATACCATGTCCTGCTCTCTTGATACAGCTGATATGATGTCCGGCAATAGTCTCTCCACCATCGCAGTAAAATGTCTCATTTCCGGTCAGTGTCCCCGTCTCCAGCCCGGTTGCCACCGTAAATGGTTTTGCAGTAGATCCAGGCTCATAGGTGGAGGACACGCAGAAATTGTTCCACACCTGATTCAATAATGCCAGATGATGGATCTGTTCTAACTGCTCGTCGCTGTAATGTTCACTCAGAGCGGCGCTCCACTGTTCCTCCGTCATAGCATCAATCTCATCGGTACTGTAATATTTTTTCAGTTCCACACGTTCTGCCTGTTTGATTGTTTTTGCCCGTTCTTCGTCTGTAAAATACTTATTTGTATCCGCATTCCACGGATCCTGCAGACTGAAGGTTCGGTTCGTTGCCATCGCAAGTACTTCCCCGCTGTTCGGATCCATCATGATGACACCGATATTTTTCGCGCCTTCATGACTGCTGTCTTTCATTGCATCATTAAATTCCGCAATTTTACTCTCTGTGATGGACTGAAGGTTTGCATCAATGGTGGATACAATGGTATTACCATCTGTCGCATCTTTTACTTTGATCTCATAATTCGAATCCGAATTAACATATCCATATTCTTTACCGTCAATGCCATTCAATTCATCATTATAACTATCTTCCAGTCCACCGATGCCCTCGTTACCGGATGTAGTAAATCCAAGCAGCGTACAAGCCAACGTGTCGTACGGATAATTTCGGATATATTCTTTTTCAAACCAGACACCTTTGATATTTTTTCCTGTTGTTTTATCATTCTGTAAAGCCTCAAATTCGGCAATTTCTTCATAAGGCAGTTTCTTTGCCAGAACGTAATAACGCTTCTTTGGATTTGCTTTTACATAGGTCCGGACATCATCTGTATTCAGATCAAAACACTGTGCCAGCGCTGACAGCGTCGGTTCCATATAATCTGCCTTCGATGTTAAAACACTGCAATCTAAAATGACATTGTAAACATCTGTACTCGTCGCTAAGACAGTCCCCTTTCTATCTACAATGTCACCCCTGCGAAACGGTATGGTCTTACTGCTGTATTCCTGCTGGTTCAGAACAATTTTGCCATACTTGTCTCCACTTTTTAATTCAATATAAGCCAAACGCCCCACCAGAGCAATCAGCATTCCAATGATGATCAGGAACACGATCAGCATCTTTGCTTTCATTCTGGTGAGAAATTTGTACGTAACGTTTCTTTTTTTTCCAGTTCTTTTTCTGGGTCTTCTAGGTTTTCCGGGTCTCATTCTTTCTCCTCTTTAGTTCGTTGGAATTTCCCCATACTGATTCATATAATCACTGTTCTCTACAGAATAGTAACGAACCTGCTCACTCCCCGGTGTAACCAGTCCAAGACCAATTGCGGCATTTTTGATCTGGTCAAGATTCATTGTGGTCTCCAGACGCTTCTCTGATGCCATGTTATCTGATTTCATATCAGCGATCTCGCTCTCAATCGCTGCAATATTCGCAAGTCTGGTAGTCACATCAGACTGCATATATAAAAATACGCCACATACCAGGCAACAGACAACGGTTGCACATGCAAGAAAAGCGACATATCCACGGCTCATAGCCATTGCTCTCTGTCGGTTCTGTCTTGCCGCATTGCGGCGCATCCGCTCCTTTCTCAGCTGCTCTGGGGATTTTTCCTCATATTGTCTGCGGCGCTCCGGTGCACGTTCCGGCTGACGTACCACATTTCCATCGATATAAGATTCACGACGATATTGTCTGTTTCTGTTCTCCATCTTCTACACGCTTTCTTTCTAATTTTCTATTATCTTCGTTCAAACACACGCAGTTTCGCGCTCTTGGAACGTTTGTTGTATTCCATTTCTTCTTCTGTCGGTAAAATCGGCTTTCGTGTCAGCATCTTACCAAGGGATTTCTTTCCACATACACAGACCGGAAAATCCGGCGGGCATGTACATGGATTCTCATTCCGCTTAAAATTCGTCTTTACGATCCGGTCTTCTAAAGAATGGAACGTAATAATACAAAGCCTTCCACCCGGTTTCAACATCTGGATCATCTCATCCAGAGAATCCTGAAGCACATCCAACTCATGATTTAACTCAATTCGGATTGCCTGATACGTGCGCTTCGCCGGATGTCCTCCGGTTGCCCGAACCTTTGCCGGAATCGCTGCCCGAATGATCTCATTCAGCTGTCCCGTCGTCTCGATCGGTGCTACCTCACGTGCCTGCACGATATGTTTTGCAATATTTTTTGCAAATTTATCTTCTCCATAATCACGGATCATACGGAAAAGCTCCTGCTCACTGTATTCTGCCAGAATGTCTCTTGCAGTCATACTCTGACGCTGATCCATCCGCATATCCAATGGTGCATTTTCTTCCTTATAAGTAAAACCTCGCATCGGCTCGTCCAACTGATAGGATGAAACTCCTAGATCCAGCATAATGCCGTCCACCTGCTCAATACCAATCTCTCTGAGTCGCTGTGGCATCTCACAATAATTACTTCTTATGATTGTTACCTTATCTTCAAATGGCTTCAACCGCTCTGTTGCCGCTGCGATCGCATCTGCATCCTGATCAATTCCAATCAGCCTGCCTTTGTCCGACAGTCTGCTGCAAATCTCATAACTGTGCCCGGCCCCACCTAAAGTACCGTCCACATAGATTCCATCCGGATCTGTGATGAGATTACCGACTGTTTCTTCCAGTAAAACTGATATATGAGAAAACTCCATCGTTTCGCCTTTCTATTACTTTCTTTGTTTTCACTCACCAGATTTTTTAAAACCGCAAGCCTATCTCTGACATGTGTTTTGCAATCTGATTTACATCCGCATAGTCTTTTGTCTTGAGCCAGCGTTCCTTGCTCCAAATCTCTACACGGTTAAGTACACCTGCCAGTACAGCTTCTTTCTCGATTCCCGCATGTTCACGTAAAACTGCCGGAAGCAACACTCGTCCCTGCTTATCTACTTCGCAGTCCGCTGCTCCCGAGAAAAAAAAACGTGTAAACTGACGTGCATCTTCATCTGTCAGTGGTAATTCGCTGAATTTGTCTTCGATTTTCTCCCACTCCTCATCCGAGTAAACATACAAACATCCATCCAGACCTTTTGTCACTACGAATGTTTCGCCGAGCTTTTCGCGGAATTTTGCCGGGATGATCAATCTTCCTTTTGCATCTACAGTATGATTGTATTCGCCCTTAAATCCGCGCGCCATCGAAAACACCTTCTTTCTTGGTAAATCGGATATTCGCAATCCGCTTTCGCTACTTGCTCATGAACGCACTCACGTTGCTACTGCGTTCATGTTCGGTGTCTCAGTTATCCACAAAGTTATCAACCTTATCCACTTTCCACCCTTTTACACCACTTTCATCCACTTTTATATAAATATTAATGCATCTATTCGTAAAAATCAATAGCATTTTCGGAATCCATGCACAAAAAAACACCGGAATCACGCCTGATTCCAGTGTTTTTTAAGAAAATCTTCATTTTGCAAAAAAAGTGGGGCATTTTCCCACAAAAAAGTACCATTCTGTACTTTTAAGCCTCATAGTAACGTGCGATCAGATCGTCCAACTTTTTACTCTGTACATAGGCATCCTCATGCTCCACCCCACATTCTGCCACTACCTTGTCCAGCATTTTTCGTTCCTGTTCGATCATTTCTTTTAATTCCATCGCTTTTTGCATCCTGTGTTTCCTCCAACATATGCGCTTCTTAACCTTCGTCCATAACATCTTACCATCATGTCCCCTGCCTGCAAAGGCTACATCTGTGGTTACTGTTTACACAGGATAGTTGCAGTTGCTTTTCCGGCTTATCTTATTTGCAGCAGAAATCGCCGCATTCTGTATCCTGACACTGACAGGCATCTGCTCCACCACCAATTCCCACACTGTCAGCACAGCATTTACATCCGCGATTGTGCACACAGCCTTTTGCTTCACAGTCAATGTTTACGGTACTGGTCGCATATCCGGTAGAGTTACTCGGTGCGCCGCTTCTCTCCTTAAAACTCTCACAGCAGGTATCACTTGCTTTTTTCGCATTTGATCCCCCCACGGTAATATCCTCTTTTGCGCAGTAATGATCCTGATTATACAGGCAGCTTGTTACAGAACAATCTAATTGTGTCATTGTAAGATCCTCCTTTTGATTTCATACAAAAAGAGTATCTTCCTTTTCTTTAAAAATATACGAATTTTAAAAGAAAAAACATTGCCATTCACACATACCGCTCATAAACGGAAAGATATAAAAACAATATACAGACACATGACATATAAAATAAAAAATAATATGTAGCTATACAAAACAAAAGATATCCATGCAGAGATTCTTCTTCACATGGATATCAATATGTTTCTCATATTATTTTCTAATTATTTTCTGCCACAGCATTTTTTGTATTTTTTGCCGCTTCCGCATGGACACGGATCGTTTGGATATACTTTCGCTGCTTTTACAACAGTACCGGATTTCTTCTGCTCCGTGTATAACTGTTTTAATTTCTCCTCTGAGAAGATCTCTTTCCACTGAGGGAGTTCATATAACCAGTCAGCTTTTGCATCTACCATGTTTTTGTAAAGTTTTTCTTTATCAAAAGCAAGGCTTACATGGCTGTCTTCGTTTAAATCCTCAAGGTCATTTGCCTCTACAAGACTCTCATTGATTCCATCTAAAAAACCAACCATAGCCATCAGCTCGATATCAAAACGCTCTGCCAACTCTTTGACAGTTCCCTCTACAACCTCATCCGGGTTGGAAAGAAGTTTCTCATATACGCTTTTCTCAATTGCAAAGTAACGGCTCCAGAAGTTCTGAAGCTGACCTCTGTCTGCATTTTCATTAAAGGCAACTGCCTGCCAATCCTGTAATAATCCCATTATTTTTACCACCTTTTATTTATTTTATTCATCATTGCGCATTACTGCATGTTTTAGTATACCTCATACACGCCATGTTTGTAAACTGTATTTTTTCGAATCCGCTTCTATTTTCATGAATATATTTTCCTGATCCGGTTATAATGAAAATGAACACAAAAGACAAGTTTTTTTAACTTATCCTCCCCTATTTTATGGAGGGAAAGCTCTCACTTTCCTGACACAGAAAAATGCCGCCGCAGCGTTGTCCCAAACCTGTGGCGGCATTTTTCATCTTATGATTGTTTTTCTATATTCGATTTTTATTTTCTGTAAGCAAGTGCATTCCAGCGCAGTTCATTTTTCAGCTGACGGATGGTGGTATCTTTGTCAATGTAAACAGCTTCGATACCCATTGCATCTGCCCAGTCACCCATCTGTTCTGCAGTCAGATCATAGGAGAATGCAGTATGGTGTGCACCGCCTGCAAGGATCCAGCTTTCGGCCCCTGTGATCAGGTTCGGCTGCGGTGTCCAGAATGCGGTAGCAACCGGAAGTTTCGGCATCGGTTTCTCTGTCTTTTTGCAATCTACATCGTTGATGATCAGACGGAAACGATCTCCAAGGTCAATCAGGGAAGTTGCGATGGCAGGACCTGTCTTTGCAGTAAATACCAGACGTGCCGGATCTTCTCTGTCACCCATGGATAACGGCTGCTCTTTGATGCTGATCGGGCCGTCTGCGATACTCGGGCAAACCTCCAGCATATGAGCTTCAAGAACACCCTCTTTTCCCGGAACCAGATTGTAAGTATAATCCTCCATAAAGGAAGTTCCTTTTGCATCTTTCATGCCCTGAGTCATGATTTTCATAACACGTACCATGGCAGCTGTCTTCCAGTCACCTTCACCACCGAAACCGTAACCTTTTTCCATCAAACGCTGGATAGCCAGTCCCGGAAGCTGCTGTAAGGCACCCAGATCTCCAAAATGTGTTACGATCGCCTGATAGTTTTTCTCCTCCAAGAAACGTTCAAAGCCAATCTCAATGCCTGCCTGAACTGCCACATGTTTCCGGAACTCTTTTTCGTCTCTGCCTTCTAACAGGATCTGATATCTGCTGTAATATTCCTCTACCAAAGTATCAATATCTGCCTGAGAAACAGCGGAAACTGCCTCTGCGATCTCGTTTACCGGATAAGCATCTACTTCCCATCCGAATTTGATCTGTGCTTCTACTTTGTCACCCTCAGTAACAGCTACATTTCTCATGTTATCAGCAATTCTCATCACACGGATGTGACTGCTTTCCACAACACCTACTGCGGTGCGCATCCAGGAACCGATTTTTTTCTGAACTGCTTCATCTTCCCAGTAGCCAACTACGATTTTGCGTTCCATGCCAAGGCGGCTGAAAATATGACCATACTCACGATCACCGTGTGCAGACTGATTTTCATTCATGAAATCCATGTCGATGGTATCATACGGAATCTCGCGATTAAACTGTGTATGCAGGTGCAGTAACGGTTTTCTGTACTCCTGCAGACCAAGGATCCATGACTTTGCCGGTGAAAAAGTGTGCATCCATGTGATAACTCCGGCACAATTTTCATCATTATTTGCCTCGTTAAAAGTCTGACGGATCAGTGCGTTTGTGATCAGGGTTGGTTTCCAGACTACTTCATACGGAAGGTTTCCGGAAGCATTTAATGCATTTACGATAATTTTGGCATGTTCTGCCACATGTGCAAGACATTCGTCTCCGTATAAGTCCTGAGAACCGGTACAAAACCAAAATTTGTAATCTTTCTGCTGAATCATAGTATGTTTCCTCCTCATAAATATTGTTTATGTTTCATAGTTTTCATTTTTATTTTTTTGCTTACATTGCAAAAGTCATTTTTATCATCAAGCAGATAGTCGCAATCCGCTCACACTGCTTGTTGCGTTTCTTATACAATTAAAACAGTGACTTTCTTCATTTCCTCAAATCGTTAGTTATTCTGTCCATAATATGCATTCGCACCATGCTTTCTGTAATAGTGTTTGTCCTGTAATTCCTGCGGTGCCGGCTGATTCTGCGGATTGATCATCTCACAGCGTGCTGCCATTTTTGCAACTTCTTCTAACACTACGGCGTTATGCACTGCTTCGTTTGCATCTTTGCCCCAGGTAAACGGACCATGGTTTTTGCATAATACAGCAGGTACTGCAATGTAATCTTTGCCACGGCTTTCAAACTCATCTGCGATCAGCACACCGGTATTGTGCTCATAACCTTCGTCAATCTCTTCTTTCGTCAGATTCCGCACACACGGAACCTCGCCGTAAATATAATCTGCATGAGTTGTTCCGTAACACGGAATATCACGCCCTGCCTGTGCCCAGCTTGTTGCCCAGGAAGAATGGGTATGTACGATTCCTCCAATATTTTGGAAACGATTATATAGAACCACATGGGTTGCCGTATCAGAAGATGGATTGTAGCGTCCCTCTACCTTATTTCCCTGTAAATCCACAACAACCATATCTTCCGGTGTCAAAAGGTCATATTCCACACCACTTGGCTTGATAACAAATAATCCGGATTCCCGGTCAATGCCGCTGACATTTCCCCATGTAAAAGTAACCAGTCCATATTTCGGAAGCAACATATTTGCTTCGTATACCTGTTTTTTTAACTCTTCCAGCATGACAAAATTCCTCCACTCTTTCGATATATCTAAAAATCTTCCTTATATAGTTTGCGCTCATTATGTTTATTACAATTCCAGATTACCGCAATTGTTCTACCGCTGCGCGCTCAATGGCAAGACCAGCTTTATAATCTTTCATAAACGCCTCAAAACCTTCCACATCAGCGGCATCCGGCTGCATTACGCTGCCTTCTTCCCCATGGAAAATCACGGCATTCAGATAATCCGGTAATGTCTGTCCCTCTGCCTTTCCGATCATATAAGCTGCCAGAAGTGCAATTCCCCATGCACCGCCTTCTCCGGCTGTCTCCATAACAAAGACCGGTGTCTGCATGGCCGCTGCCATCACACGCTGTCCCACACCTCTGGTCAGGAAAAAGCCTCCATGACCAAGCATTTTATCAATCTGTACTTTTTCTTCTTTTACCAGAATATCCATACCGGCTTTTAATGCGCCAAGTGAGGTCAGCAGATGTACACGCATGAAGTTTGCAAGATTAAATTTGCTGTCCGGTCTGCGCACAAACAATGGTCTGCCTTCTTCAAAACCGGTAATACTCTCTCCGGAAAAATAATTATAGGCCAACAAACCGCCACAATCTGCATCGCCTTCCAGCGCTTTTCGATACAGTGTACCATATAAGCTATCCATATCCGGTTTCACGCCAAAAGCTTCCAGTGCTTCTCCAAATAATCCTACCCATGCATTCAGGTCGGAAGTACAGTTGTTGCAGTGTACCATTGCCACCGGTTTGCCATCCGGAGTTGTTACCATATCGATTTCTTCATAATATTTCGAAAGTGCCTGCTCCAGTACGATCATGGCAAATACACTGGTTCCTGCGGATACGTTTCCGGTACGGACTGCCACACTGTTTGTCGCTGTCATGCCAGTTCCGGCATCGCCCTCCGGCGGACAAAGCAAGATGCCTGCTTCCAGATCTTCTGCCGGATCTAACAATTTTGCACCTGCCGCGGAAAGAACACCTGCTTTTTCTCCGGCTGCCAGTACTTTCGGGAAAATGTCGGTCAGATGATAATCCAGACCTTTTTCCTGTAATAATGCGTCAAATTTTGCTGCCATTGCCGCATCGTAATCGTTTGTATTAGAATCAATCGGGAACATACCTGCCGCTTCACCGACACCAACCACTTTCTCTCCGGTAAGCTGCCAGTGAATGTAACCTGCCAGCGTAGTCACAAAACTGATCTGGCTTACATGGGACTCCCCATTTAAAATTGCCTGATACAGATGTGCCACACTCCAACGCTGCGGAATGTTAAAGGAAAATGTCTCAGAAAGCTCTTTTGCTGCCTGCTCTGTCATCGTATTTCTCCAGGTACGGAACGGTACCAGAAGCTGGTCCTGTGCATCAAACGCCATATAACCATGCATCATTCCACTGAATCCCATAGCAGCAACCCGTTTTAAGGTCTCACCGTATTTTTCCTGTACATCCTGTTTCAATTTTGCATAACAGTCCTGCAACCCTTCCTTAATATCGGTCAGACTGTAAGTCCAAATCTGGTTTTCCAGACGGTTCTCCCATCCATGGCTTCCGGAAGCCAGCGGATTGCCCGATGTATCGATCAGAACCGCTTTGATTCTGGTAGAGCCAAATTCCATTCCAAGTACTGTCTCACCTTTACGGATCAGTTCTGCAATTTTCACATTCTCCATTGTATTGCCCCCTTTTCTTTCTCAATTCGATTATCTTGTAATATCACGTTTTTTGTCTAAAATTTCCTATGTAAACTTCTCTTATCTTTCAGTACTTCTATCATAAATCATTTCTGAAAAAATCAAAAGAATTTTATTATTCATTTTCTGGACATTTATTAACCTAATGTATAAAATAAGAATAACGTAATCCGAAAAATATCTAAATTAATATGATCTGGAGGCTATTATGCTCGCTAACTTTGAACAAAGAGATACCAGTGGCGCCGAACGCGTATGGACCGGCCGTTACCGCAACCTGCACAATCTTCCCCACTGGCATCTGGAAAACGAACTGATCTGTGTGGAGCGGGGAACCGTCACCGTCTCTCACAACCATCGGGAATATACACTGACCACCGGTGAAGCCATTTTTCTTGCCAGCGGTGAAATCCATTATATCAAAAGCGATCCGGACAGCATCACTGCCATTACTTTATTTGACGTGGCGTTGACGGCAGATCTCACGAACCATTATCAGCTCTGCTGTGCCAGACTTTCCGGCAATTATCCGATTCTGGACACTTTTTCGGCAATTCAGGAAGAACGGACTTTGAAAAAGCCTTTTTTTGAACAGCAGACCTGTGTTCTGATCACGGAACTGATGATCCGCATTTTCCGGGAAGAAGCCTACACACCGCTGAGCAGTCACCCGGAACATTCTTCCATTGACAATTACAAACATCTGCTGGACGAAATTGATGCCAATTACAGCTATATTACCTTTTCGGATGCTGCTGCTTTCATGGGATTGTCAGAACCGTATTTTTCCCGGTTTTTCCGGAAAATCTCAGGCATGACATTTTCCAGATATCTGAACACGGTTCGATTAGAACACGCCATCCGCATGCTGCAGGAGCATCCACGGCGATTGTCCGTGACAGAAATTGCTTCACTCTGCGGTTTTGAAACAATCCGGCATTTTAACCGTGTCTTTCGTGACATCACCGGCATGTCCCCACGGGAACTGCCACCAAACTATGTCCCGGATTTCAAGCCGATCCGCCGGATCGAAGACGCTTTTAATCCAACACTGCAAAGTTCTGAGCTATTGACGGAATCAGATACACAGGAGTAAGATAAGAAAAGAAACAGAAATGGAGAATTTATTTATATGAAAAAATTGAAACAAATCACCGCTCTCATCGGTGTGATCGCACTGATCGGATTATATGTGTCTACACTGGTGCTGGCATTAATCGGAAGTGCGGAAGCGATTAACTTGTTAAAGGTTGCCGTGTATGCGACGATTGTGTTGCCGGTACTGTTATGGGCATATTCTTTCATCTACCGTTTGCTGAAAGGGAAACAGAATGATGATACGTCTGATAAAAAATAAAATTTAATATAAGACGAAATCAAAGACTCTTTCTGCAACCGCTAGCCGTTCGTTACCTTCGTTTTGCTTCAGTTTTATCGCGCTCACTTCCAACTCCTATAAAAGCTGGTCGTCTCTCGTTCGCGCAAAATTCGCAAAACTCAGTCACTTACTGAATCGCTTGTCGCAGAAAGAGTCTTTGATTTCGTCATTTACACAGTGAATTTTTCACTTTTCAGTTACAATGTCACTTTGCATCACATAGTTTTATTATTACAGTTAGAGATATAGTTACATTCACACAATTAAATCACATTATTATTCCGTTGTAGCCGAAGTATCGGAAGACGTATCGTCAGCATCATCGGTATCGTCAACTTTCAAATCATCTACACCTTTATTCAACGTAGTGTTTACATAACTGCTGCCAACCAGATAAACATTATCATCACCGCTGACCTGTACATAAATACCGCCCACGATTTCATTTTCCATTCCAAAAGTCAGTGTTTTTTCACTGCCATCCGAAAACTGAATCGTTGCCTTCTGAGTTGATGCATCCAGTCCATACTGTGACAGATCCGTTGCATTTTCCACCTTACTGTCCGCTGTCATGCTGCCAAGAGAGGAAAGCATGGTTTTCATTTTATCTGCATCAATCTGTGCCGTCGGATCTGTACTGCAGCTCCAGGTATCATCCGTTTTGGTAAATTCCAGTGTTTCACCGGAATATTCATAGGAAATCCCCGTCACATCATCGGATGCAAACTGCAATGCATAGACTTTCTCGTCTTCTTCCTGCTGTGCTGCTTTCTGATCCTGTTTTTTCTGATATCCTTTCAAACCTGCAGATGCCGCTACAATTGCCACCAACGCAATCACCAAAATTATCCATTGTTTTTTTCTCATTACAAATTCCTTTCCAGCAAAGGAGACTCTGTACGCAATCCCCGTCATTGTAAACGAACCTATTATTTAAACTGCGTACATCTCCACAGAATATTTCCTACGCGCGGCGTCTTCGATACCAGATCACAATGCCAATCACAAGCAATACCACCGGAAGTACCATAACAAGTAATGTCTCACTCATAATGGCAACAGACTGATTTACAGACAACGTTGTATACGTGTACGGTTTTGCATCAATGGATACCGCTGAATCTGAACTTGCAAATGTGCTTGCAATTCCTTTGAGCAGTGCAAGGTTCTGTCCGGACACAATGGAATCAGCATCATTGGAAAATGCCAGAACAGATGCCACTACGGTAATATCTGCACCGCTCTCACTGTCTGTTACATTTGCTGCCAGTGTAAATTTGCCTGTCTGATCTCCGGATTCTTTTTCAAATGTTGTAATATTGGAAATATCTGTTTTCACATAAGCATTATCAGATGTCGTCAACAGATCCGTCCATGTGATAGTATCCGGATGTGCACCTGCATTTGTCAGTGCCTGTGCATACGGCATAAATACATAGTTGGTCACCTTGGAAGTCTGCGTTGCAGAAGCCATATCCGGCAGCAGATAAAACGGATACTGATAATAATGGGAACTGTCAGAATCCATAACCACTCCGCTTGTCACCTGAATATCATAAGCAGACAGAATGCCGTCAAAATTCGGTGTATCTTCGGTTTTGTTATATGCAGTCGTAACGACCAGTTTTCCGCCACCTGCAAGATATTTGCTGATTTTTGCTGCATCATCTGTGGAAAAATCAGAGGTTGGACCGTTTATGATTACAGCTGCTGCATCCTCAGGAATTGCTTCTTCCTGTAATAAAGTCAGATCTTCCACGGATATGTTCATTTTTTCCAAAGCTGACTTGAAGGTATCATCCAGAGCTGTCTCACCATGACCGGTAATGGTGTATACCTTTGGCAGATCTTCGCTGGTTACATAACTGATGGCACTGGTCAGCTGACCTTCACCGTCATATGCAGATTTTGTCTGTGTATAAGTAGAATAATCCACATCATACTGATACAGATCACTGCCAGATACCACTTTGGAAGTATTGCCGCAAACCACAATAATGCTGCCGTCAGACGGCGCCGTATCCGTATAGCTTGCATAGAAATTCGGGGAAACCGCCGGATCAATATATTCTACTTTGATATGAGAAGATACATCCTCATAATTGCTCAGTGTCCGTGCCACTGTATCATCTGCACTCTTTTTGGATGATAATACATATAAGGTAACATCCTGTTTTAAATTTTTGACCAGATTTACACTGTCATCGGTCAGTGTATACAGATTCTGAGAAGTCAGATCCACGCTTTTTGCTTTCTCCGGCAATTCATTTGCAAATACATTTACTGCCACAACAATCGCAAGCCCGATCACTACAAAACTGGAGTTGAACACGCCTCTTCGAATTTTCTTTGCACTTACGGACCAGCGGTGTTTCTGTACAAGCTGGCAGGTCAGGAATAAAAATAATGCCGTTCCGCTGACATAGTAAACAATGCCCGTCACATCCAAAATCCCATTACAGAAATTTTCAAGATGTGTCTGTGTACACAAAGCATTCAACACTTTTGTTACCACATTTTCACTACTGGAGATCAGTCCTGTGATCTGCTGCATCATAAATCCGATAAAAAGCAGAGCAAAAGACAGTACTGCTGCGATCACCTGACTCTCTGTCAATGCAGAAACAAAAACACAGATGGCGATGGAAAGACATCCATACAACCAGATTCCCAAAATAGCCGCATAGGACTCTGCCATTGGCACACTGCCAAACCGTGACAATAACAACGGGCAGAGACAAATGGCACCGATTACAACAGAAAAAATTGCTACCAGCGCCAGAAACTTGCCAATAATAATTTTCGGAATAGAAACCGGTGCTGTATACAACAACTGATCTGTTTTCGTTCTTCGATCCTCTGCCATACTGCGCATTGTAAGGATTGGTATGATAATAACCAGTACAAATGCTACATTGGAGAGGGAATAAGACAGATACGGAGTCCCGTAGATCAGGTTATTTGCCACAAAATATAAATTAAATACGAAGAAAAATGCTGCAAGGAAAATCCATCCGATCACAGAGGTGAAATATGCCTTCAGCTCTCTTTTTAATACTGCCATCATGCTTTCTGCACCTCCTCAGATCCGGTCAGCTCAAGGAATACATCCTCCAGCGTCTTTGTATTTACTTTCATCTCTAATAAAATAAGCTGATGTGCAACACAGTAGCGGAACACAGCCTCCCTGATATCCTGATTTTCTTTTGCCATGACAGAGAGATGATATTCTCCATTCTGTGTCTCCACAGGCTGTTCGGATGTTGCTTCGGAAGCATCCGTACCTGGTGTTTCATCCTTATCAGATTCTGTTACTTCCTCCGAAATCTCTCTGGTGATCTCAAAGGATTTCACACCCGGAATTTCTTTCATCTGTTCTACATCGCTGCGCGCGCCGCTGACTGTCACTTCTAACTGCTGTGCACCGCTCATGCGGCTCTCCAGATGTTCCATAGAATCACTGGCAACCAGATTTCCTTTGGAAATGATAAATACATGATCGCATACCGCACTGATTTCCTGCAAAATATGAGAGCTCAAGATTACGGTATGTTTTTCTTTTAACGAACGGATCAGATCACGAATCTCAATGATCTGCTTCGGATCAAGTCCTACCGTTGGCTCATCCAGAATAATGATCTCCGGCATACCGATCAGTGCCTGAGCCAGTCCGACTCTCTGTCGATAACCTTTGGACAGATTTTTGATCAGTCGATCCTTCACATCATGCAATTTCGTCAGGTCCATCACCTGTTTGATGTCTGCGTTTCTGTTATGCTTGTCGATTTTTTTCAATTCTGCCACAAACTGCAGGTATTCCTGCACTTTCATATCACCATATACTGGTGGAATTTCCGGCAGATAACCGATGCATTTCTTTGCCTCCTCGGGATTTTTATTAATATCGAACCCGTTGATTTTTACCTCACCAGAAGAAGCGCCAATGTAGCCGGTAATGATGTTCATCGTCGTGGATTTTCCTGCCCCGTTTGGTCCAAGAAATCCGTAGATATTGCCTGACTCAAGTGTCAGGTTCAGATCATTTACCGCCACATTGGCGCCGTATTTTTTCGTAAGATGACTGATTTCTATCAAAACACTTCCTCCTTCAACTTCCATAAAATTACTTATGGAACTATCTTATAGAGGAAATGTGTTAAATATTAGGAAAAAATGTGTCAATTATGTGTCCTTTTTCAACTCACGATCCGTATTTTTCAGAATCTGATCTATCGAATCCGGATTCTGCTAAATGTAATACATACTCTCGTCGTATTTTTCAAATTCCTGATAATCTTTTACCAGATCTGCCAGTGTAAGATTCATCAAAAGTTCATCTAAGCGATGATTGACTTCATCAATGACTCTTGTCTGAATTGCCACTGCAATCCCTTTACGGGCACTTTCTTCTGTCGTATCTTCATCCGCAATGTGATATGTTCCATCCAGTGCTTCCAGAATCTCTGCCACTGTAATTTTCTCTGCCGGATGATTCAGCAGATATCCTCCCTGCGGTCCTTTGATACTTTTTACGATTCCGGCTCTGCGCAATGCAGCGAAAACCTGCTCCAGATACTGTGGGGAAATGTCATTTCGTTCTGCAATACTGTTCAATGCCACATGTCCGTTTTTGGCATGTACGGATAAATCGATCAGAGAAATCAGTCCATATCTGCTTTTTTTCGAAAACTTCATAGGCATCTCCTACTGGATTACTTTGAAAGCCTCGTCCAGATCCTGAATGATATCGTCAATGTTCTCTGTACCGATAGAAAGACGAATTGTGTTTGGTTTGATTCCCTGATCAGCAAGTTCTTCCGGTGTGCACTGGCTGTGTGTAGTTGTTGCCGGATGGATAACCAGGGATTTTACATCTGCAACGTTTGCAAGCAGGGAGAATAACTCCAGATTGTCGATGAAATCTTTTGCTTTCTTCTCATCACCTTTGATCTCAAATGTGAAGATAGAACCACCGCCGTTCGGGAAGTATTTTTTGTATAATGCCTGCTGGCTTGGATCTTCAGATACAGACGGATGATGTACACGCTCTACCTGTGGATGGTTGTTTAAGTACTGAACTACTTTCAGTGCGTTCTCTACGTGACGCTCTACACGTAAGGACAGGGTCTCAAGTCCCTGTAAGAACAGGAATGAGTTGAACGGAGAAACGGTTGCTCCTGTATCACGCAGTAAGATTGCACGGATCTTTGTAACAAAAGCTGCCGGTCCAACTGCTTTTGTGAAGCTGATTCCGTGGTAGCTTGGGTTCGGCTCTGTTAAAGAAGCGAATTTTCCAGATGCTTCCCAGTCAAATTTTCCGCTGTCTACGATAACACCACCGATGCTTGTTCCATGTCCGCCAATGAATTTTGTTGCAGAATGAACAACGATATCTGCACCGTATTCAATCGGACGAACCAGATATGGTGTTGCGAATGTATTGTCGATTACCAGCGGGATTTTATGCTCATGAGCAATGTTTGCCAGTGTCTCGATATCTACTACATCAGAGTTCGGGTTACCAAGTGTCTCGATGTAAAGTGCTTTTGTATTGTCCTGAATAGCTGCTTTTACTTCGTCAGTGTTGAACGGATCTACGAATGTAGTCTCGATACCATACTGTGGAAGTGTATGCTCAAGTAAATTAAAGGAACCACCGTAAATATTTTTTGCTGCTACAATATGGTCTCCGGCCTGAGCAAGATTTTCAATGGTATAAGTAATCGCTGCCGCTCCGGAAGCTACTGCTAATGCTGCAACGCCGCCTTCCAGTGCTGCCATTCTCTGCTCAAATACGTCCTCTGTCGGGTTTGTCAGACGTCCGTAAATATTACCTGCATCTGCAAGTCCGAAACGTGCTGCTGCATGATCGCAGTTACGGAATACATAAGAAGATGTCTGATAAATCGGTACTGCTCTTGCATCTGTAACTGGATCCGGACTCTCCTGTCCTACGTGTAACTGTAATGTCTCAAATTTAAAATTTCTGTCTTTTCTTGCGATTTTCTCTGCCATTGTTCTTTCCCTTTTGCCTTTCAATAATTCGTTGTGTTCAGGATCTGCAAATGCCGCTCCTGTTTGTTATCTTTGTTTCACAGATCCTGACCGTCCTGATTGGATGTTTTTTATGCCTCTGTGAATAATGGTGTTGAATAATATCTGTCACCTGTATCCGGTAATAATGCTACAATTGTTTTTCCTGCAAATTCCGGACGTTTTGCTACCTGAATTGCTGCGGATAATGCTGCTCCGGAAGAAATTCCGACTAAAACGCCTTCTTTCTTTGCCAGAAGTTTTGCTTTCTCAAATGCATCATCATTTTCAATTGTGATAATTTCATCATATACCTGTGTATTTAATACGTCCGGTACGAAACCAGCACCAATACCCTGAATTTTGTGAGCTCCGCTCTTGCCCTCGGAAAGTACCGGAGATGTTGCAGGCTCTACTGCGATGATCTTAACATCCGGATTTTTGGATTTCAGATATTCGCCTGTACCTGTTAATGTTCCGCCTGTACCTACACCTGCGATAAATACATCTACATTTCCGTCTGTATCGTTCCAGATCTCCGGACCTGTGGTTGCTTTGTGTGCTGCCGGATTTGCCGGATTTACAAACTGTCCCGGGATGTAGCTGTTTGGAATCTCTTTTGCGAGTTCATCTGCTTTTGCAATGGCTCCTTTCATTCCTTTGGAACCTTCTGTTAAAACGATCTCTGCGCCATAAGCTTTTAAGATGTTTCTTCTCTCAACACTCATGGTCTCCGGCATAGTAAGGATGATTCTGTATCCTTTCGCTGCTGCGATAGCTGCAAGACCGATACCTGTGTTTCCTGAAGTCGGCTCAATGATTACAGAACCTTCTTTTAATACCCCTTTTGCTTCAGCGTCCTCGATCATTGCTTTTGCAATTCTGTCCTTGACACTTCCTGCCGGATTGAAGTATTCTAATTTTACAAGGATTTTTGCGTTGATGTCCTGATCTTTTTCTATATTTGTAACCTCAACAAGTGGTGTGTTACCGATTAAACCAAGTGTTCCTTTATAAATGTTAGCCATTGTTTTGTCCTCCTATAAATCATATCTGTTTTCTATGTTTTATTTGTTGAGTGTATTATATTCCCATTATTCCTATTTGTCAACTAGGTTTTTGAAGATTTTTTATATTTTTTATTCTCCCAGTTCACTCGTACCACTCATAAAGATAACGATTATGCTCGCATAAGGAGTTATCTTTATGACTAGGGACGAAAGGAGCGCCGTTTTATGAGCAAAAGTAGCGGCAACGCAGCGGAGAAGCCCTGTAAGGGGCGTTTTGTGAATGGCGCGGGTGAACTGTACGCAAAAAAAGACCTTCTTCAGACACTTTTTTGTCCAAAGAAGGCCTTTCCTTGTTTAACCAACTTATCAGGTATGTTTTGTATTTTTATATCATTTTATCTTCTCGATAAAGACATTATAGCAGAAACCGCGCCACATAGCACTCCTGCACAAGCCCAGATGATCCATGTCAAGTCCCATCGGTTCGTCAAAAAGCTGACCACCAGAAAGATTGCCGTCACAGAACACCAGTAAATCCTGGAAATCTGCGTTCTTCTGCCACTGTTCTGTTTATTTTTCAGGCTGTAATCATCTTCCTCCAGTAAAATCCTGTAACTTCCCGCAATGGTTCCGGACCATACAAAGAAAAAAGTTGCGATTGCCACAAAAATCAGCAAAACACCAAGACTGTATATATAATAAATGTCCGGCATGGAAAAGGCCGCCATCAGCATCATAGGAACCACGCTGAGAATGGAAAGGACCACTCCCGTCACAACGCATTTGCGACTCAGCAGTGCAAATTCCTGTTTTTCTTCCAGAATCATAGCCCAAACTTCCTCATCCGCTATAAGATGCTGTGTTTCAAAGAACTGAAAACGTTCCTGGGGCGTGCCCTTAATGATAAAAATTGCGACTGCCACAGCCACCATACATAGAAGAATCGCAATGCCCATTCCGCCTGCCATATCCTCTGTGATTGGAAGCACCTTATATTCTGCCGTTCCGCCAAGCAGTAAAAGCCATACAGGAGACAATACACACAGAAATGTTCCTAATGCGATCCACGGAGCTTTGTGCTTTGCCCATTCAATATAATCCTTTGCTTCCTGCATGGAAACATGATGCGTCGGAATTTCTTCGTTTCGTGTATCTTCTCCAAATTGCTGCTGTGTGTCATTTTGATTATTCACAAAATTTCCCCTATCAGGTGGTTCCATTTTCATCCGTTCATTCTGTAAATCTTCAAATACTGTGTTTCTCTCGTTCAGATCCATTTCTTCTTTTAAGAGAGCATCCGTAGACACATCAAAAATCTCACTCATCTTTAAGATTTTATCCAGATCCGGCACGGACGCTCCGCTCTCCCATTTCGATACGGACTGTCTGGATACCGAAAGCTGCTGCGCCAGTTCTTCCTGCGACCAGCCGCGCTGCTTTCTCAATGCCATAATTTTTTCCGCAAGTTTCATAACTCTTGATACCTTTCCTATTATAAATAAATTGTTTCCATCTGATAGAAGGAAATATGCTATCACATACTTACCCGCTATTATCAATAGAACATTTTTCCATTCAGCGTATTACCTATCAAACAAAAAATCCATCAGAATACGTTCTGCTTTTGATGTCCTCATCAAAACTTCTCCTGATGGATTCATTATACGAAAAATCCCAATTGACAACCACCAATTACCCTTGAAAATCCGTCAACTGCCAGTTGCATCTTCCCGATTTTTTCGCTTTTCTATTTTTTTCTTCTTGATTCCAGCATTTTCTGATCTTTTTTACTATCTTTTGATTCTGTATACAAAACACAAATTCCTTTTTTGCTTAGATCCTATGCTTCCTCTTTTTTCTCTACTTTATCGTAATCATCCAGGAAGTGATGTTTCACACCACCCTGCTTATAGGCGATAACCGTACTTAAGTTGACATTCTCCACACTTTTAAAAATATTGGATTCCACAAACGGATTTGTCTCTTTCAACTGACGAATCAGATTTTTCACTTCCACACGTTTAGAAATATTCTCACCGCCGCAGGTGCTACAGGTATCAGTAAACTTACATGCACACTGGATAAAATGCAGGTCATTGCTGTCACGCCATTTCTTGATATCATCCTCGCGGATCAGATACAGCGGACGGATCAGCTCCATACCTTCAAAATTTGTGCTGTGCAGCTTTGGCATCATGGTCTGCATCTGGGCTCCATAGAGCATGCCCATCAGAATGGTCTCAATGACATCATCGTAATGATGACCTAAAGCAATCTTGTTGCATCCAAGTTCCTTCGCCTTGCTGTAGAGATGTCCACGGCGCATTCTCGCACACAGATAACACGGTGATTTTTCTATATTAAATACTGCATCGAAAATGTCCGACTCAAAAATCGTGATTGGGATATTCATTCTCTTTGCGTTTGCCTCTATGATCTGTCTGTTTGCCGGACTGTATCCCGGATCCATGACCAGAAATACCACTTCAAAATTAAACTTGTTGTGGCGTTTCAACTCCTGGAAAAGTTTTGCCATCAGCATGGAATCTTTTCCACCAGAGATACAGACTGCGATCTTATCCCCCTCTTTTACCAGCTCGTATTCACGTACCGCACGGGTAAAACGGCACCAGATAGTTTTCCGGAACTTTTTGCGAATACTCTGCTCGATTTCCACATACTCCGGAGTCTCTTCCTCTTTTTGGGCTTCTTCTTTCTGTTTCATGGATTCCATCAGCCATGCTAAGTATCCACCGTTCAGGCTTCGGGCATCCACACCGGCTTCCTGCAGTGCTTCTGCTGCCGGAACGCTCATCTCACCTTTCTGGCAATAAATAACAACTGTTTTATTTTTATCAATTTCCTGTGATTCCGACAGTTCCTCTGCGTTCAGAGCCACACTGCCCGGGATCACGCCGTAGGAACGCGCACGCTCATCCCGGATATCTACTAACTGATAGCTGTCTTCCGGCATTGCAGACAGTTCCTGCACGGATAATTGTATTTCTCCCATATGCTCTCCATTTCTATATCACTTATATGCTTCATTCTCACTGGTAGTTACATTTATATTTCTAACCGATACTATAAAAACAATACTTTTCTACTGCGGCAGTTCTGTCAGATCTTTTGTAATCTCACCTGCAATGATCAGTCCGACTACTGACGGTACAAAAGCCATGCTTCCCGGAATCTGACGGCGCACGGTACATTTTCTTGCTGTTCCCGGCGGGCAGACACAATTATTTTTACAGTTGTTTTCTGTATCTGCGATCGGTGTCAGGGGCTTTTCTTTGGAATAAACCACCTTCAGATGATCAATACCACGTTTTTTCAACTCGCGGCGCATAACTTTTGCCAGCGGGCAAACAGAAGTCTCATAGATATCTGCCACTTCGAAAGCAGATGCATCCATCTTGTTTCCTGCTCCCATGGAACTGATGATCGGCACACCTGCGGCTTTTGCCTGCTCCACAAGCATCAATTTTCCGGTGACGGTATCAATCGCATCCACCACATAATCATACTGAGAAAAATCAAACTGATCTGCGGTATCCGGCATATAAAAAGTCTTATATGTGTTGACAACTGCCTTCGGGTTGATATCCAGAATACGCTCTTTCGCTACATCTACTTTATATTTTCCAATGGTTTTTCTTGTTGCAAAAATCTGACGATTTAAGTTGGTCAGACAGATCCGGTCATCATCGATCAGATCCAACGTTCCAACGCCCACACGCGCAAGTGCTTCTACGGTGTATCCGCCGACACCACCGATTCCAAATACCGCTACTCTGGCGCTGAACAGACGCTGCATGTTATCTTCTCCCAGAAGCAGTTCCGTTCTGGAAAACTGATTCAGCACAGCCGGACGCGGCTTATGTGCACATTCTGTATGCAAAGAAGTATTTTCTTCCATTCGTGTCTCCTCCAATGTATTTCTTATATTTTTCGAACATTTCAGAACCTTTTCTTTTTACCAGATTCTGTATTGTTTACTATTTTACTATGAATTGCCTGTGATAGTATAGCGGATTTTCACGCAAAAAACAATTACTTCTCTGAAAATAAACAATTTTCCTATCCAATAAAAAACCCATGGAGCCTATTTTTCAAAGTTCCACGGGTTTCTTATCCTTAAGCACAATCATTTTTCATCACAACATGCTTTTATTTATTTTTCTCCTGTTCATCCAGCAGATTTTCCATACTCTTCAAACCGATATACAGTGTTGAAGTGTTATGCAACAGTGAAGATGTGGTCGGCTGAATGATTCCGCCAACACCAAGCGCGATCAGTCCTGCATTAAACGCTACGATAAAGCGATAATTGCGATGGATGCGCTGCATCAGCCTGTTACTGATCTTCTTCAACGTCACGATCTCATGCAGATCATCAGCTGCGATGGTAATGTCTGCGATCTCACGGGCAATGGCTGCACCATCGCTGATGGCCACACCTGCGTCAGCGGCTGACAGAGCCGGTGAATCGTTGATTCCGTCACCGATCATAATTACTTTATGACCAAGTGCTTTCTCCTGTTCTACGAAGTTTGCTTTATCTTCCGGCAGAACTTCAGAATAATACTCATCTACACCGACTTTGCGTGCAATTGCTGCTGCAGTACGCTCGCTGTCTCCAGTCATCATAACAATTTTTTGGATACCATTGTCACGCAGATCCTGAATGACATCCGTTGCTTCCTCACGTACAGGATCTTCGATACAGATAACGGCTGCAAGCTGCTGATTAACAGCCATGTACAGGCAGGAACACTCTTCCGGCATGTTATCAAATACAGCTTCTTTTCCTTCCGGAATCTGGCACTGTTCATCTTCAAATACAAAATGATAGCTTCCGATCACCACACGTTTTTCTTCGATGAAAGAAGAAATACCATGTGCTACTATGTATTCCACTTTAGAATGCATTTCCTCGTGCTCCAGCTTTTTCTGTTTTGCAGCTGTCACAACGGCTTTTGCCATAGAATGTGGAAAATGTTCTTCTAAGCAGGCTGCGATACGAAGCAGCTCATCCGGCTCCGAATCGTTGAACGGAATGACATCGATCACCGTCGGTTTTGCCTTTGTCAGTGTACCAGTTTTATCAAATACGATGGTTGTTGCCTCGGCAACGGCCTCCAGATATTTTCCGCCTTTGACGGTAATGTCACACTGCTGTGCCTCACGGATTGCAGAAAGTACAGAAATTGGCATTGCCAGCTTCAGCGCACATGAGAAGTCTACCATCAGGATAGACAATGCTTTTGTGGCATTTCTTGTGAGTAACCAAGTCAGTAACGTACCACCTAATGTATACGGAACCAGCTTGTCTGCCAGATGCTCTGCTTTTCCTTCCAGATTGGATTTCAGTTTTTCGGAATCCTCGATCATGGTAACAATCTTCTCGTATTTTGTAGCACTTCCGGTTGCTTCCACACGGATGGTCAGCTCACCTTCTTCCAGAACAGTACCTGCGTAAACGTAAGAATCTATGGTTTTTGCAACCGGTACGGATTCGCCTGTCAGGGAAGCCTGATTTACGGTAGCGTCTCCGGCTGTTACCACACCGTCAAACGGGATCACATTTCCGGCATGAACGATGATTGCATCGCCTTTTTCAATGGTAGAAGAAGATACCAGAACTTCCTGGTCTCCAACTTTCTGCCATACTTTCTCTACATTGAGAGACATGCTTCGTGCCAGATCACCGACGGATTTCTTGTGTGTCCACTCCTCAAGCAGCTCGCCAATTCCAAGCAGGAACATAACGGAACCTGCGGTTCCCATATCCTGACGGAGCAGTGATACCGCAATACCCGTTGCATCCAGAACGGCCACATCCAGTCGGCGATGGCGCAGGCTCTGCAGTCCCTTCCATATATAACGGATACCATTTACAACTGTGATAATATTTCGAATTGGAGCCGGTAATATCAGCTTCTTTCCGTAATGCCATACCACTTTACAAATCAATTTTTCTTTATATTCTGCATTCAGTTCACGTCCGGTACTCTCCAGATAACCTTCCGGTACTTCCACCAGCTGATATTTGAAGGTACACAATAAATGAATAATAGCAGCCCTGTCTCCGTTGTAACTGATCACAACGTCCGCTGTCTGTTCGTATACCTTTGCATCTACTACGAGATCAGACTGCTGCAGATAATATTGCAGGACGTCTGCCTGCTCATATGTCATGCGCTGCTGCGCCATATGTACACGTAGACGTCCTTTTATCTCATGTTTTATTGCAAATTTCATTATTCTGCCTGTGCTTCCTCAGCCTGGGACTCTTCTGTCTCAGTTACTTCTTCGTCCTCAACATATGCTTCCGCAGCGGCACGGTCAGCATTGATCTGTTTTGCCTCAGCAAGAATATCACCTGCGTTCTCCTGAACAGTTGTTGCTGTTTTTACTACAGTATCTTTTGCACGCAGTACAGCAGCGGTGCAACCTGTATAAACTTTCTTAGCATCTTTGCTTGTAAGGATTTTGATACCTGCTGTTCCAAAAGCAAGACCTGCTACAAAAAGACCAACTTTTCCTGCATTAAATTTTTTGAACATAATATTTTTTCCTCCATTTGCATATGTTTAATGTTTAATTTCTAGTATAGCATCGCAATTGAATATTTCAAACATTATCTCCCTTATTGATATATTTTTTCATTAATTATCAGTTAATTTCTACTAATTTTTGTATGGTTAGACACATTTCGCAGGCGTTAGTATATTTTTTTCGTAGTATAAGAAAACTATCTCAAATGTATTATCTCAAACTTTTACACTAAAGCGAACATTCGCAATCCGCTTTCACTACTTGCTTATGAACACAGTGTAAAATCACTTTCCGCTATTTATTCCACTACCTGATAAAAACGTGCACTGTATGCCGGCAAATGTATGGAAACCGCCCCCTTTTTCACAGGCAGATCTTTCTGATACTCCGGATGTGCTTTTTTCATCTCAGAATCATCACTGCTACAGATCAGTTTTAATTTCTTGACCCCGGAAATTTTCATTACATATTCCTGCTCTTTTGTATTTCCAAAATGGAAAACGGCAACGATCCGCTCCTTTTTGCTCTTTCGTTCAAAGGCATATATACATTTTTCTTCCTGATGGCAGTCAATCCACCGGAAGCCATCCTGTGCATAATCTGCCTCCCAGAAAGCAGAATGTTTCTCATACACCTCATTCAGTTCCATCATAAAGCGATGAAATTCTTTGTGTTTCGGGAATTTTAAAATATCCCAGTCCTGCTGCCGCTTCTCATCCCACTCACGAAACTGCGCAATTTCATTTCCCATAAAATTCAGCTTTTTGCCCGGATGTGCATACATATACATGTACATTACCCGTGCCTGCGGAAATTTTTCTTCATAGTCACCACTCATTTTCTGAATAATGGTCGCCTTTCCATGTACCACTTCATCGTGAGACAATGGCAGAAGATACGCTTCATTATAATAATACATCATGGAAAAAGTGAGTTTGTGATAGTTCTCAGAACGATACTCCGGTGCTGTCCGAAAATAATTCAACGTGTCGTTCATCCATCCCATATCCCACTTATAGTCAAAACCCAGACCACCATCGTGAACAGATCTGGTCACGCCCGGATAGGAAGAAGAATCCTCTGCCATCAATATAGCCGTTGGAAAACGATCCTTTAATCCCTGATTCATGTTTTGAATAAAGGAAACCGCCAGATTATTCACGCCTCTTGCCTCATTGCCCTGCCAGTAGATCAGATTGCTCACTGCATCCATGCGCAGACCATCAAAATGATATTCTGACAACCAGTACGCTGCCGCAGATTGCAGGAAGCTTCGCACTTCTCCTCTGGAATGCATGAAATTGCAGCTTCCCCACTCGCTGTATCCTACGTCCTGATTCGGATATTCATACAAGGCAGAACCGTCATAATTCCACAGTGCATAGGCATCCACCGCAAAATGCACCGGTACAAAATCCATCAACACGCCGATTTTATGCTTGTGGCAGGCGTTGACAAAATAACGCAGATCATCCGGCGTACCGTAACGGGAAGTCGGTGCAAAAAATCCGGTATTCTGATAACCCCAGGATTCATCACAGGGATGCTCACTCAACGGCATCAGCTCCACATAATTGTAACCATTTTCATTCAGATACGGAATCAGCAAATCTGCCATCTCGCGATAAGTATACCATCCTTCCGCATCTTTATCATCCTTCTTTCTCCAGGAACCAAAATGAATCTCATAAATATTTAACGGCGCATCTTTTTGTACTGACCGTTTTTTCATCCATTCTGAATCTGTAAAATGATAATCTGTCGTATCATAAATAATCGATGCATTGTTCGGACGCAGTTCCGAATAAAAACCATACGGATCGCAGTGATCGATACAGCTGCCGTCTGCTCCGTAAATCTTGTATTTATACATCATGCCCTTCCCGGCATTTTCCACATAACACTCCCAGAAATTGCCATCATGTACTTTCTGCATCGGTGTTTCCTGCCATCCGTTAAATTCACCGATCAACGAAATTCTCTGTGCATTCGGTGCAAATGTCCGAAAAACCGTTCCTCTTTCACAGGCATGTGCGCCCAGAAAACGATAGGCTTCAAATTCTTTTCCCGTATAAAATCCATAAAAATCCATATACTCTCTCCCTCATTAATCAACTGTGGTTGTTTTTCTTTGTCAATTCTATTATAATTATAGATAGAGAAAACATACTTGAACAGAAACAGCTTTTCCAATCCGTTGGAAAACCAACACTTTTCGATAATTGTCGAAAAACTCAACAGCAGAAAGCGGATTGCGAATGTCCGCTTTACTTTAACTAACACCATTAGCAAACATATGAGGTATTATTATGGATATCAGAATAGAAAAAACAAAAACAGCCATTCACAATACGTTTCTGGAATTACGTTCCAGAAAACCATTAGAAAAAATCACGATCAAAGAATTGTGTGAAAAGGCACAGATTAACAAATCTACCTTTTACTCCCATTATAAAGATATTTACGATCTGAGTGATCAGTTAGAGACAGAAGTTGTCACCTCCGTCATAGAAGCCATTCCGAATCCGGCAAACTGCCTGGAAGATCCGGCGGTCCTGGCAAAAAATCTGTTTCTCGGTTATCTCTCACGTGATAGCATTATCCGCATTTTATTTTCCGGAACCAGAGCCGGCGAACTGGTGCGAAAAGTCGAATATCAATTAAAAAAAATCCTGTTTGAAGCTCACCCGGAGTACAAACAGGATCCATCCGTCAATGTCGTGCTGTCTTACACGGTTTATGGCGGTTATTATGCATTTTTCGAAAACAGACAATACGGAGATGCTGCCGTGGTTGATATCATCAGCCAGATTTCCTCCGGGGCAATGAATCTGCTGTAAGTTTTATAAAAAAGAACTGAAAAAATTACCGGGAGCAGACACGAATGATTTTCTATCTCCGTTGCGCCACTTATTTCCGCCTCCTTCCATAAACTCACACGCAAAACCAGCGTGTTCAAACACACTCACGGAGGCGGGCTATGCTCACTTCAATTACGAAAATCAATCTACCGTCTTGCTCCCGGTAATTTTTTTCAATTCCACTTATACTAAATATACATTAAATCTTCTCTGTCCGCTGCTCTTTTATTTCGAATAAAAAGCACAATTGATATGATCATAAACACAATTGAAATCAACTGTGCTGTTGTCAATCCAATGAATCCTCCCTGTTCGTTGGTACGCAGAAATTCCACACAGAATCTTCCAATTCCGTAAAGCATCAGATAGAGCGCACCCACGTCACCGGTATGACGCATTTTTCCAGTCATGCGAACCAGTACAAATGCAATCACAAAATCTCCTGCTGAAGAAAAAAGCTGTGTCGGCAGCAGCGGTACGCCTGCCGGTGCAAAACTGCCTTCCGGAAATACAATTCCAATCGGAAGGCTTGTTTCCTTACCATAACAGCAGCCTGCAAAAAAGCAGCCCAAACGTCCAAAAGCCTGTGCCAGTGATACGGACGGTGCCAGCAGATCAAAATATTCAAAAAACCGGATATTCTTAATCTTACAGTAAATCAAGGCTGATACCACACCGAAGATAATGCCTCCGTATACCACGAATCCGGAAGATCCAAGTACACTCAACGGATCTGTTAAAAACTGTTTCCAGCTCAAAATCACAAAAAACACTTTTGCTCCAAGGAACCCCATAACAACGCATAAAATTGCCAGATCCAGTACTGACTCGGCTTTCATTTCCATACGTTTTGCTCTATAATATCCCATCACCACACACAAGATCACTCCGATAGCAATCATCACTCCATAAGTGTGCACCGTAAAATGTCCGATGGAAAACAAATCTACTTTCATATCAAAACACTCCTTTAAAAAATCTTATCTGGCACTTATTCTACACTATTTTAATTTATTTTCCAACTACTTCTTGTGCCAAAAACAGGCGGCGCCGTCGTGTAAATGGAACAAAACAAAAAATAACTCCAACAGAAGTATGATTGTAAAATTTCCGTTGGAGTTATTTTTTATTTGTTTCTTACACCGACAGACAAAAATTTATTGAAGAGTCACCCGTAAAGACACCGGCTGATGATCCGTGTACTCGAAATCAGTGTCGATAACCTGCACCTGATCCACCTGCAGATTATCAGACACAATATACCCGTCAATGACGTACACCTGAGAATCCTCATAATTTCCACTGTACGGTCCATTCAGCAACCGACACGTCGGTGCATTATCTGCCACAGCAAAATCAAATCCATCCGGCAGATCTTCTTTGTACACAGTTCCTGGCACCCAGCTGTCCGTATCATGGATTTCATACTTATCCACACCTTCAAAAGTCTGGTTAAAATCACCGCCGGCAATTACATAATTACCAGCCTGATATTCTTCCTGCAGCTTATCTGCCAGCATCTGGCTTTGCATCTTCTTGCCTTCTCCGCTGTCATATGCTTCCAGATGGAAATTGATCAGCACAAGTTCTTTATCAGTTCCTTCTATCGGAATCCTTGTCTCCAGCATGCAGCGTTTCAGATTACAGGTTTTGATCGGCCATGAAAAAGATTCTGCCAGTTTGATCCGCTTTGCACTCTCCACCTGATAATCCGTCATGGTAAGCAGACCCGCTTCTACTTTTCCAATCGGTGGAATCGGATATGGCACAAAATCACATTTGAAATTGCAGGCATAAATACTGCTCATATCCAACGCATTTTCATAATACTCACGTTCATTGATATGGAAAGAACGTTTTGCATCAATATCCACTTCCTGCAAGAAATAGAAATCTGCATTCTGGCTTTTCAAAATATCAGAAATTCCCGTAAGGTTTGTTTCCACCACATCTTTGCTGTCCGGCTGCACCTTACTTCCACCATCCATAAAGAAATCTTCGTCTTTGCTCAATGCCGCATAACCGGTATTATAGGTCAGGACAGAAAAACTATCTCCTTCGGATAATGTCTTTGTCCCAGTTCCTGTTTTCAGAAACTCAATGGATTTCGGACGATATTCCCGCACCGTATAAAAAATAAGCACTGCTGCTACAAACAATACAATGCATAAAACTACAATCCCAATACCTTTTAAAATCTTTTTCCCCTTCATAATGCATCTCCTTCTCACTATTGACCTATTTTTGTTAAACTCTTACCTTTTCCACCTGTCACTTATCTGTTTTTATTACCATAATTGTATCCTAACATATGCCCATCTTTACATCAAGACAAGAAAGTGTACTATCGAAGCCTCTTATGCTCAACAAAAAAAGAGCGCCCTCGCGGAACGCTCTTTTTCAGTCTGTTTTACTGTTTTTTATTTTCTTTTCGTTTTTCTGCGTACAGTAATCGTTATTGCTCCAGTTCCTGTGGAAAGAATCAAAATTGTGATCCATAACATCATTCTGGCATTATCATCTGTGCGTACGGCTTCCCCGGCGGTTTTCTTATCCGCTTCTGTTTTGCCTAACACTGATGTCTTATTAACATTTTTTGCCTTTGTTTCATTAGAACCAGATATCTTATCCACGTTTTCCGGCTTTGTTCCGTCAGAACCAGATGGCTTATCCGAAGTATCCGGCTTTGATTCATCCGGCACGGATATCTTCTCTACTTCCTCTGTTTTTGTTGCGCCACAACGCTCACAGAGATAAGTGCGGATACCTGTTTTTTCTGCTGTCGGCTTAATAGTGATCACTCCCACGCCCCAGCTATGTCCAGCTGCCGGAATCGTCTGCTCATCCTTTACTGCACTACAGGTTTTACAATGAATGGATTTCATACCTTCATCCTCGCAGGTTGGCTTCTGATCCACAGTATAATCAGCCTCCCAATCGTGGTCTTCCAGTGTGACAACCACAGATTCTGCTGCGGACCGATTTCCGTTTGCATCCTCTGCCACAAGCAACAGGAACATTCCATTTTCGGTACGGATTGTCTGAATCACCGGATTGCCATTTCCATCATAAACCGGCATTCCTTCTTCATCCATCACCATCTGATTATAAGTCAGATCAAGCTGTCCGGAATAAGAAAATCTGCCGTTTTCATCCGCAGTGGCAACCTGTTTCAAATTTCCCTCCCAGTCTACATCATCAAGGCAAACCGTTCCATTCGGTTCTGTCATACCTGTAATCGTATAGTCTCCGGTATCCTTATTCGCATATACCACTGTCTGATCCAGACTGAGCATCGGTGCGGTATCATCTTTTTCCACAAGCAGATATTTTGTTGTAATATCTGTGTAAGTACCTTTATTCACTGCTGCATCAATGCGGAACATCACGGATCCTGTAATACCTGTATTATCAATGTTCCAATAACCATCATATGCAGCATCTATTACCTGATCGGTATCCATTCTTGTCAGTGTATATGCCGCATTTTCATTTTCCTGATTTGTCACCTGCAGATACCAGCGGTTGTTATTTCCTGCACCTGCCACACAGGAGAATACGCCATTTTCTTCTGTAACATCGTGAGAAGTATAATTACCGCTTCCTCTTGATGTTTCCATCTCCGCTTTCAGCGTCAGTGGTGTGTATTTCGGTAATACAGCATCGTTTGATTTTGTCTCCTCGCTGTAAACAAACGCATTTGCAATCTTTTCACCCGTTTCATCGGTCAGATAATTGTATGCCTGTACACCGATCTTATAATTCTTACCTGCTTTCAGATCTGAGGTAGTTGTATTGCCGGAAGTATTCTGATTCTCATCAATCGCATCACCATTTACAGTCAATGCCATATCCAGTGTAAATGTACCGGTAGCAGTATCATAAGAAACACCGTCAATTTTGGAATCTTTGATATCGGCTGCATCATAGCTGTAATTCTTTCCGGTGTCAACAAAACTTCCGCCCTTCTCCTGATAAATCGTTACTCTGTAACCGTCAGCGTTTGCCACCTCACTCCAGGATCCTTCCATGATCTCATTTCCGATCGGCTGGATTGCTGCTGTCGCAGGTGCCTCCGGCTGTGCAGTATTCTGATAATGAATCTGACCTAAGGCCACTGTATCAACAGGAAGAAGCACTTCATCCTTTTCCGTACTTCCATCTTCATTTTCAATCATGATCTCATTTTTGCTTAAAAGACTTACAGTCACATAATAATCACCGGTAGCAACCATAGTTCCCCGATTCGGTATCTGCGCGGATATATTAGCCGGATCTGTAATATCCTGATATTCGATGGCATACTGTCCCTTACCGCTTTCCTCGCCGAAATAAGTTGCCAGCACATACTTTGCATCCGCATCCGGATTTTCTACTTTTCCACTGACCGTCTGTCCGTTCAGGCTCGCAGAGAGACTGTCAAATGGCATAGATGCGTTCAGATTCAGATTGAACTCTGCCACATCACTGGTTACTGTCCACTGATCACCAACGGATGCATTTTTTCCCAGGCCAACCAGAACACAGTCTTTTCCAACCGCATTCTGTGTTGTAAATACATTGATTTCAGATTCATTAGTAATTTCATCTTCCTCATTATAGGAAGGTAATGTCAATGCAAGATTGCTGCCACCTTTGGAAACCGTCAGGCTCTCTGCAAATGCCTGCATATCTGTGCCATCCGCAGGTGTCACCATCATAACAACCGTAGCATCTTTTGATAATGACTGTCCCTCATTTCCGGTAAGTTCAATATTCTTACTGTAAACACTGTTGGTACTTACCGCATTTTGCAATGCCACCTCAGCAACGGATGTTACATTTGCACCAAGCATATCCATATTTGCATCCATGACTGCCACTGCATCATTTTCATTGTATTCTGCACTGTAACCTTCCGGCTTGTGATCTTCCCACTTCCATTCCGGCAGATCTTTCCAGAATCCAACGGTTTTGATACCAGCATCATTTTCCGGGAATATGTACCAAAGGCGATAAGATGCAATTCCCCAGTCGGCTTCTTTCTTGGCACCGCCGTAAATTTTAAAATTCTTAAAGGCTGAATTTACTGCGCCATTAAAGTTCGTTCCTCTGACCGGTACCACCGTACTTGCACCAAGGAAAAAATCAAAACTTGTAGATCCAAGTTTGACACCACCGATCAACGGCCATCCTGACGGTACATGCAGACTTCCTTTCACACCACCGTTCATATCCGCATTTACATAGACACTGGTCGGATTCTTATAGCTGTTCATTCCGGAGAACACACTTGCACTTAAGTCTCCCGAAGCCCGGATTACCTTGGAATTCTGCGGAACACTTGCATGGACACTTGCAGCACCAAAAGCTTTCAGACCGGTGTAGTCTGTGCCCTTATAATTGCGCGTTTCTCCCTGAACACCTTCTTCGATGGTAAAATCATCAATCAGATTCAGCTTTTTAAAAATTTTGACCTCATCGCTTTCCAGCTTAAAGTAAGCCGGTCCAAAGGTATAGGTTGCTTTTCCTTCCAGTGTATTCAAAATTTCGCCTTTCCCTGTAATGGAAAGGTTCAACGGCGGAATTGCAAAGAAATCTCCGTTAAGGGAATCTGCCAGATTATTAAATCCACCACCGGCACCGGTTATATTTGCCACTACCACAGGTGGCACCAGTGGCACCTTGGCAACACTTGATCCTGCATAGAAGTAAAGCTTATTTGGCATAAGTGAACCTGTCAGGTTAGATCTCTTCAATTCCAGTTCCGCCTCACTCTCAAAGAGATCAAATACATTCAGTTCCATAGTGAAATGATACCTTGGCTGGAAGGTATCAATTTCGCCTTCCAGACTTGCCATATCCAGTCCAAGCATTTCTGTCGTATCAATTTTTCCGGTTGCACGAATACCGTTTACCTTAAAATCTTTCCCCTGGTAACCATATCCAAGCTCCTGCATGGTAAACTCAGCACCTCTAAAAATCTGAAATTCTGCACTTCCTTCAAAACTGATATTGCCATCCACTTTCACGTTCGCTTTTTCCACACTGATCTCTGTACCCGGAATGTTGGTCGTCATCATCGCATCATTCGAATTCGGATCCATCGTCACGATCAGACCATTTTCTCCCGATGCAATCGTAAGATTCTTCTGTGCAGCATCTTTTGGCTGATAAAACTTAAATGTCGGGGTATTCAGATTTACATTGCTTGTCTCAAAACTTCCATCCTTGCCAACAGAAAAACTTCCACCGGCGCCGGTCCAGACTGCAGTAATGGATTTTGACAACGCTGCCACACCGTTTGTAAATACATAGCGGTCATTTTCTTCATGAAAATTTCCACGAATTGCCGCGATCTTTGTTCCGTAAGTCTTTGCATTTGCATCCAGCTCACTTTCACTGGATGCCGGAACTGCCTGATAACCATCCTTATTTTTATAAATACCAAGATGTCTGGCAGACTGGCTCACCGTGATCGTATCATTCGGTGTAAAGGTGTCATCTTTTTCGGTATAGAGATCCCGGTATCCCCAAAGCATGTTACTGTGCTGATATGAAATCTCTTTTCCCATGAGATTCAGGTTGAGTTCCAATGTCACATCGCCACTTTTTGTTGCAGAAAAATACTCCGGCAGTGAATCTGTGTAATCACCTGTTCCATCATGCCCTATCACATAACCTGTATACAGTGAGGAAGTTGCCACAAAAGGATTTGCCCAGGAATATCCTTTTGTAAAAAGTTCTGTGATGCCTTCTCCGGAACTGCCATAGCCGCTATTAGGACTGTGATACCATCCAAAAGATGTTTTTACATGCAGCAGATCTGCCACCACGGCACTCTCTGAATGCTGATAACCGGATTCCGAATTTCCGGTGGCATTGCTCATGTATACAGACGCACCAGTGGAAACATTCTCATGTCCCATTTTATTAAAACCATTCAGTTTCGTACAAAATTGCAGATTCAGGTCATCGCCATACGCCAGACCATCTTTATTCTTATACTCGACATCAACATCTGCTTTTACACCGTAAGTTCTTCCGTTATCAGCATCATCCTCTGTCAGCATACCGGCAGTCGTGTAGCCGGTTGTCTTACCTTCGTCCAGTTTGACGATCCGGTAAGTCGTGGTAACTTCATAAGTACGCTGATATCTCGATGTTACCTGCTTATACGGTTTAAACTCATATTTTACTGTAATACTATTTTTGTCTGCAGTTACACTCCTGCTGGAAACAGATATTTTTTCTGAATTTGCGACAAAATATGGATACTGGTATATTTTTTTGTTAAATACCATGTCATATGCCTCTTTTGCAGATGCTTTTGTTCTTGCAGGCACAGTTACCAGATAACCATCGCCAAAATTTATTTTCGAACTCTGCACAAAATACAGGCGAATATGATCATTCTCGATCCAGGTAACATTATAATTCCGGTATGTTCCTTTATTGTTTGTTACCTCCTCTGTTTCTGAACGAACGGATCCAACAATGGCATATGCATCCATCGGTACAAAACATGCAAGCATACATACCGCAAGCAGTATACTCAAAAATTTCTTTATCATAGACTCATCCCCTTTCTTTCGTGTCGCCATATAAATTCTTTTTCCGGTCAGATTTATATAGCCATATTTTACCAAAGGAACTGATCCTTTCACATGCCCATTTCAGGAGAAAAAAGTGCCTATTGACAAAAAAAGAAAAGATATTGACATCTAATCTCAATATCTTTTCTGTATACTCAAATATTCATAGGTAAAATGGATTATTTTGCTACGATGTTGATGATTCTGCCCGGAACATAGATCTCTTTAATCACGTTTCCTGTCAGTTTATCGCCAAGTGCTGCCTTACCTGCTGCGATGGCATCCTCTTTGCTTACGTCAGCCGGAAGTGTAACAACACATTTTGTCTTTCCATTAATCTGTACAGCAAGCTCTTTCTCGTCATCTTTCATAGCATTCTCATCGTATGTCGGCCAAGTCTCATGGAAGACAGAATCCTCATGACCAAGCTGACTCCACAGTTCTTCGCTGATATGTGGTGCAAACGGTGCTATCAGAACAACAAATGTCTCTAATGTCTTTTTATCTACACCGCCTTTTTTCGCCATATCGATGAGTTTGTTATTGTACTCCATGAATCCGGAAATAACGGTATTCAGGCTGAAGCTCTCCAGACGTGTGGTGATATCGTAAACCAGTTTGTTACGAACTTTTACCAGCTCTTTTGTCTCTTTGACATCAGCATCCTTGTTATCCAGAATCAGTTTCCAGAAACGTGTGATGAAACGGTATACACCATCAATTCCTCTGTCATCCCATTCAGAATCCAGTTCTGGCGGTCCTACGAACAGCTCGTAAAGTCGCAGAGAATCACAGCCGTAATCACGAACCAGATCATCCGGTGAGATTACATTTCCTTTCGATTTACTCATCTTGATACCGTTTTTACCGGTGATCATACCCTGGTTGAACAGTTTATGGAACGGTTCGTCAAAGTCGATCACACCGATATCGCACAGGAATTTTGTATAGAATCTGGAGTAAAGCAGATGCAGTACTGCATGCTCAACACCACCGATATACATATCAACCGGCAGATATTTGTCCGCTTTTTCTCTGGAAACCAGTTCTTTATCATTTTTGTTATCTACATAACGAAGGAAATACCAGGAAGATCCTGCCCACTGCGGCATGGTATTTGTCTCACGTTTTGCAGGTTTTCCACAGCACGGGCAGGTTGTGTTTACCCAGTCTGTGATGTCTGCCAGCGGAGATTCACCGGTACCTGTCGGCTGATAGGACTCAACTTCCGGCAGTAACAGCGGAAGTTCTTCTTCCGGAACCGGAACAGGCCCACAATCCGGACAATGAACGATCGGGATCGGCTCGCCCCAGTAACGCTGGCGGGAGAATACCCAGTCTCTCAGTTTGTAGTTTGTGGTAGCTTTACCAATGCCTCTCTCCTCGATGATGTGTGGAGCTTCTTTCTTCAAAACAGAAGATTCCATTCCGTTCCACTCGCCGGAGTTGATCATAGTACCTTTTGCTTCGGTATAAGCCTCTGTCATATTCTCGATCTCTTTGCCATCTTTTGCGATAACCTGAATGATCGGAATATTGAATTTGGTTGCGAACTCGAAGTCACGGTCATCATGAGCCGGTACACACATAATCGCACCTGTACCGTAGTCAGCTAATACATAATCAGACAGCCAGATCGGTACTTTTGCACCGTTGATCGGATTGATCGCATAACTTCCGGTAAATACACCTGTTTTCTCTTTATCCTGCAGACGATCTACAGAAGATTTCAGAGAAGACTGGTAAATATAATCTTCTACTGCTGCTCTTGTCTCATCGTTTGCAAGCTCTTTCGCCATTGCATGCTCCGGAGCCAGAACAAGGAAAGTAGCACCATGTAACGTATCCGGTCTTGTGGTGTATACAGTGATCTCTTTGTCTGTATCCTCAACCTTAAAGTTAACTTCTGCACCGTGGCTCTTTCCGATCCAGTCCGTCTGCATCTTTTTAACTTTCTCCGGCCAGTCAAGTTTGTCAAGATCATCTAACAGACGATCAGCGTATGCTGTGATCTTTAACATCCACTGATTCAGGTTTTTCTTGGTAACATCAGCGCCGCAACGCTCACATTTACCATTTACAACTTCCTCGTTTGCAAGACCTGTCTTACAGGACGGACACCAGTTGATCGGCATCTCTTTCTGATAAGCAAGACCTGCTTTGAACATTTTTACAAAAATCCACTGCGTCCATTTATAGAAGTTCGGGTCGGTTGTGTTTACTTCCATATCCCAGTCATAAACAGCAGCGATCTCTTTGATCTGACGTTTGATATTTGCAATATTCTCTGCTGTGGATTTCTCCGGATGCACGCCCATCTTGATTGCGTAGTTCTCAGCCGGAAGTCCGAATGCATCCCATCCCATCGGATGAATCAGATAATATCCGTTCAGCATTTTATATCTGCTCCATACATCGGAGATAACATATCCTCTCCAGTGTCCTACATGCAGACCATTGCCTGACGGATATGGAAACATATCCAGACAGTAGTATTTCGGTTTCTTACCATCATTTACATTAACCGGGTGTTCTTCCCAGATTTTGCGCCATTTCTGTTCAATCTCTCTGTGATTGTACGGTACAGCCATTTTCATTCCTCCTAACAGATTGTCCCTCTTTCTCTTTCGTGGACATAGTCTGTAGAAATTTTAACACAACCACTGCATTTGTCAAGGTTTCCGCTAATCTAACCATCAAAAAAAGAACAGAAATCCATGATTTACGAACTCTGTCCCTCTGCCTTATTCTTTTTTCGTATTTTGTTATCTCGGCGAACCACCATATCACATAGGATACATCCAACCATACAGCCAAACGCATTGTGAATCATATCATCCCATTCAAACAGTCCGCGCAGGAAAATAAGCTGACTGATCTCAATACAGGCAGATACACAGATTCCTGCCAGAAACGCCTGCCAGGGATGGACTTTTTTCTTTACCATCAATGGCAGCAACACTCCCATCGGCATCAATAACATACAATTCAGCAAATCTTCCTGTAACAAGGACTGATCATGGTGACTGATCACTTCCCACCAGGACCAGAACGGAATCAGTTCGTATTGTCTGGTTCCTACAGACCTTGTAAAAACGGTAGATCCATATACAATTCCAAGAAATACAAGCAATAACAATCCTGCTGCTGCCTGAACTTTATTTATTTTTCCACAGCGGACTGCACACACACAACAAAACAACACTATCATAAAAATAATGCCAAACACCAGGATCTCCTGACCGGACCACATTCTGTTATGTGTTATAAAAATCTGATAAATGTCCAATCACAGTTCCTCCAATAAATATATTTTCTTTCACTCTAACCTAGCACCAAGCATATTTTATCTCAGTCGCAAAGACCGAAATTCATATTTATTTTTTCACTGCCATACGACAGTCTTTTTTATAACACGCAATTCCATATTTCAAAATAGAACGCATACTCATATTTAATGTCTTTCCAAAACGACGTGGTCTTGTAAACAAATTTCAAAACATACCATACGCTTCGATTTTTACTTTACGTTTCCGCTACTAAAAATCATCTACTTTCTTCCATCTCTCACTCAGCAAGCTTTTCTGAAATCCAATAAATTTCACCGATTCCTCATCAAAAATTCTTCCCAATTCTTCCGGCAGCACATAACAATTATCTCTCAAATAATACATATAATCCACGGCATATTTCTGACTACCAGTCTCATAAAACAAAAAAATCACTTCATCTTCTGTTTCCTTATAGAACCGTGGATTCTCCAGTGGATACCGAACCCCAACCCGAAACCCTTGTAACATACCAGAAATCTGATTTGAAACTCCTGTTCCAAACTCATCTTCCAGTACTACAATCCCAGACAACATTCGTTTATAAAACTCTTTTAACGTTTCTTCATAGTGTCCCAACGTTATTAGCCCATATACTTGTCCTTTTATCAAATTAAGAATTATAGAATATAAATACTCCACTGCAGCTCTGGATATTTCAAGTTGAAATACTGTATTTCTGTTGGAATAACTAAAAACATATTCCTGCGAACCTATGGTCACACCACACAAATTATGCTGCATAGCATTTCTCATCAGTTTCAGTATTCGATAGCAATTCTTTTGTATCTTTTCCATATCTGTGCTTTCTGGCAAAATCTCATAATGCCGTTTAAAGCTTTCCCCTTCCGGTAACGAATATTTGTTTTCCACAAATCCATCAAAAGCGGTAAAAATCAAAAGATTCGCAACCAGATCGGTATTAATGAATCTGGAACGTTCTCCAATAATATCCGAATGTATAATAGATACTGTCGATTTTAAAGAAGTGCCATCATCATAACATACCGGCCTGATTTCTACTGAACGCAAACGCAAATTCGATGACTCTATCATATCTACAATTGAATTTATGTACTGTTGATCCATAATTTAATTCTAACCTCCCAGATGTATGCTAGCATCATTTTAACACATGGCAAAAGAAGTAAATATCTTTTTTAGTTTTATTCTGCAATAATTTAGGAGCTGACAGCTTTTCTATGAATCTTCCAGATAAACATCTATCTCTAATTTCACATTAACATATCATCACTGATAAATGAGAGTTTTTCATTTTTATCAAACTTACCATTGGTTTCTAACTCATGCCAGGTTGAAGCTTTAAGATTTTCCCTGATCACCTCCGCTTTTTTCAAAAGTTCCTGCTGTTCAAAAATATTTGCTGTAATTACTTGGTTTTTCTTCTTTGTGCTTTTAAGATTCATATTAGATACCTCTTGTATTTTTTAGATTTTTACCAACTGGCAGGTCCGTAATAATCTAAATTTACTTGAAGTATTTTTTATGTCAATCTCTTGGCTTATTTAAAGTATACAGGAAGCTTGTATCTTATTCTTTCCATGATTATCAATCAAAAATACGATACCTCTGATATAAAATAGACAGTCAGCTTTATCTTCTGACTGTCTACTAAATATCTTCTTTTTAATCAAAATAATTAATCTGCATTGCAGCACGCACATCATTCAATGTAGCAGCTGCCTTCTTCTCAGCAACCTCTGTACCTTTTTTCAGGATATCATACACATCCGGAATACGCTGCTCCCACATTTTACGTCTTTCACGGATCGGTGCCAACTCTTCCTGAAGTACGTTATTCAGGAATTTCTTTACTTTTACATCACCGAGACCACCACGGGTATAGTGTGCTTTCAGCTCGTCCAGATTCTGATAATCCGGCAGATACTCTGCGAAGTGCTCCGGTTTACTGAATGCATCCAGATAAATGAATACCGGGTTTCCATCGACACGTCCCGGATCTTCTACTCTCAGATGGTTCGGATCTGTGAACATGGACATTACTTTTTTCTTAATCTCATCCGGTTCATCGGACAGGTAAATGCAGTTTCCAAGAGATTTACTCATTTTTGCTTTACCATCGATACCCGGCAGACGTAAGCAAGCCTGATTGGTCGGAAGTACGATCTCCGGCTCTGTCAGTGTCTCACCATATACGCTGTTGAATTTATGAACGATTTCTTTGCACTGCTCGATCATCGGCATCTGATCCTCGCCAGCCGGAACGGTTGTGGCACGGAAAGCGGTAATATCTGCTGCCTGACTGATCGGATAACAGAAGAAGCCAACCGGGATGCTGGACTCAAAATTTTTCTGCTGAATCTCGGCTTTTACGGTAGGGTTTCTCTGAACTCTGGATACCGTTACCAGATTCATATAATAAAAGGTCAACTCTGTCAGTTCCGGTACCATAGACTGGATAAAGATCGTTGCTTTCTCCGGATCGATACCACATGCCAGATAATCCAGTGCAACCTGAATAATGTTCTGACGAACTTTCTCCGGATGCTCTGCGTTATCAGTCAAAGCCTGTGCATCTGCTATCATAATATAAACTTCATCATACAGTCCGGAATTCTGCAGACGAACTCTTTCTTTTAATGATCCCACGTAATGTCCGACATGAAGACGGCCTGTCGGGCGATCACCTGTCAAAATAATTTTACTCATGTTTCTGCTACTCCTTTACATACCTAGTATTATATGCCACCAGAGCTTTATCGTCAACCAAAGGAGACGTTTATTTTTTGCAAATAGCGTGTGTGAATTGCAACTTTTTTGCAAAAATTGAAACACTTCCATCAAACTGTATGTTACCTTTTCTGTCCCTCATATGTTATAATATAGGTGGGTAATTACATCAAATATCAGATGAAATAATTCCATCTGATATCGTCTCTGGAGAGGGACACGAAATAATACTACTACACCATGGGAAGAAGGTATTTATATGAAGAAAACGATCATTACCATCAGTCGTGAATTTGGCAGCGGCGGTCATTTCATTGGGAAAGAAGTGGCAAAACGCATGAATATTCCTTATTATGACAAGGATATTATTTTCCAGATTGCAGAAAAAACCGGCTATTCAGAGTCTTTCATCCAGGAACAGTCTGAATATGCCCCATCAAAAAATCTGTTTGCCTATGCCTTTGTAGGACGCGACCGCACCGGAAGTTCTCTGTCTGATCAGGTTTATGCCGCTCAGACACAGGTGATCAAAGATCTGGCACAGAAGGGTTCCTGTGTGATCATCGGACGTTGTGCAGATTATATTCTGAAAGACGATCCGGATGCATATCATATTTTCGTATGTGGAAATGAAGCAGAGAAAATTGCGCGTACACAGAAACTTTTCGATCTAAGTGAAAAAGAAGCTCGCAATATGAATCAGGATATGGATAAAAAGAGACGGCTGCATTATGAATACTATACAGACCGTAAATGGGGTGATTTCAAAAACCATTGTATGATCCTCAATACCAGCATACTCGGATTGGAACGCTGCATTCAGTATATTGTAGAATTAATCGAAGCAGCTGAATAATCATCTACATAATTCAAGAGGCAACGCCTCCCGACAGTAACTGCCGGGGGACGTTGCCTCTTAATTTTATTAATCTCTGGACTCAATCACTAACAAGATTCCATCTTCACAGGAAATGGTAGCCGTTTCCGCTTCCAGCTCATTGCTGACTCCACGGGCAATTCCACTGACCAGTGTAAAATCTTCCACTTCATAAGCAAATCCTTTTAACGTAATTCCTCTGACTTCCGGAGTAAATGGAAGCAAAGATACATATTTTCCAAACTGCTCTGATTTTTTCAATTCTGCAAATTTATCAAGCATGCGGATCCGGTTGTGAGCATCCACGATCTGGCAGGAAACCTTTCTATCCAATGCCAGTTTCAGCATCTGGATATTTCCCATCACATGATCCAGACGTGTTCCGGTGGCACCGATCATGGTAATCGCATCTGCCCCCGCATCAATCGCACGAAGCAACGCAAGTTCCGTGTCCGTCTCATCCTTATGTGTCGGAAACCGCTCCATCCGCTCCGGACAAACCTTCTGAAAATATTCATAAGATTCCTCATCTACAGAATCAAAATCACCTAAAATCAAATCCGGCAGAATTCCCGCAGAATGACAAAATCTCATTCCCGCATCCGCACAAACAACATAATTCCACGCTCTTTCTTTTATATATTTAATTGCAAATTCACTCTGAATCGTTCCCCCTGTTATAATCAGGCAACGCATAATTCTTCACCTCGCATTTTCATAATCTATATTGACCGTTGCTCAATACACTGAATCCTCATAACCTTTATTGACCGTTGCTCAATGCATTGAATACTCATAACTTTTAACCGTTGCACATCAAAGTAAAAACGACAGTGGCGGGTAAGATTTGATTTTCTAAGCGAAGGCGTCTTAGCCTTGCGTGACAATCAAATCTTACCAGTCCACTGTCGAACATAACCTACTGCAACGGTTTCATAAATTTTCCCATCACAACCTCTCGCAACGGTCTCATAAATTTCCCCGTCATAACCTACCGCAACGGTCTCATATACTTAATACTTATGTTCTACTTCTCCATGATATCAAGAAATCCCCGTACATTCTCCTGAATATCCCCTTTGAATACGGCAGTTCCCGCTACAATAATATTCGCTCCCGCATCCAGAACTTCCTGCACATTTTTCAGAGAGACACCACCATCTACCTCGATATCTGCCTGGCAATTTTTCTCTTTCATCATCTGCTTGAGATCACGGATCTTCTGTGTTGTATACGGAATGTATTTCTGTCCGCCAAATCCCGGGTTTACGCTCATCAGAAGTACCATATCACATTCCGGAAGAATATAATCCAGTACGGAAAGCGGTGTGGCCGGATTTAATGCAACGCCTGCAAGCACGCCACGGTCTTTGATTGCATGAATGGTACGATCCAGATGCTTACATGCTTCCGCATGTACCGTGATCAGATCTGCGCCTGCATCTACAAACTCATCGATATAGCGCACCGGCTCATCGATCATGAGATGTACGTCAAAAATACGGTCGGTACATTTCCGGATGGATTTGATTACCGGAAGTCCAAAAGAAATACTTGGTACAAAGCTGCCGTCCATAACATCAATGTGTACATACTGCGCACCTGCTTCATCCAGCATTTTTACCTGTTCTCCTAAGATGGAGAAATCCGAAGCAAGCAGTGAAGGTGATAAACAATTCATTTTTCATACTCCTTATTTTTATCATATTAGCATGTTGTTCCATGCCTGAAATCGTAAATATAATAACTACTAATATTTTCTTTTGTCTTTCAGTTCATTGTAGATCTGAACGTAGTTATTGTACCGGCTCTGGCTGATTTTCCCTTCTGCCAGTGCCTCCTTGACGCCGCAGTCCGGCTCACCGATATGGCTGCAACCGGTAAAACGGCAATTTTGTTCATACTCAATAAATTCCGGGAATAAGGTTCCCAGTGTCTCTTTTTCGAAAAAATCAGATGCCAGTGAACTGAAACCCGGGGTATCAAAAATATAGGTTTCTTCATCCAGCATGATCAGCTGAGAATGTCTGGTGGTATGCTTTCCACGCTGAATCTTCTCACTGATGGCTCCGGTCTCCATCTGAACATCCGGCGCCAGCAGATTGATCAGGGTGGATTTGCCAACACCTGACGGTCCTGCAACAGTTGTTGTCTTTCCCTGCAATGCTTCCCGTAAAGGGGCAATGCCATCTTCTTCTTTTGCGCTCAGGAAATACAGCGGATAGCTACTGGTCTCATATGCATCCCGAAGCTCCCGGATTTCTGCCTCCGATGCCAGATCTTCTTTATTAAAACAGATCAGCGTCGGAACCTCCTGCTGCTCCATCATCAGTAAGAATCGATCCAGCAGATTCAGATTCGGTTTGGGTGAAGTTCCCGCAAAGATCACCAATGCCTGATCGACATTTGCCACTGCCGGCCGGATCAGCGCATTTTTCCGTGGAAGGATCTCTACTACATTTCCCGTCTTTTCATCTTCATTGATAATGTCTATCTCTACATTGTCCCCCACCAGCGGTTTCAGTTTCTGCTGGCGGAAGGCTCCTTTTGCCTTACATTCATAGATACCGGATCCTGCTACTGATACGTAGTAGAATCCGGCAATTCCTTTTACAATCTTTCCCTGCTTCATAACCCGTTACTCTTTGTTAAAGTTTACATCCTGGCTCTGTTCCTGGCTTTGCTCTGTGCCGTTGGAATCCGTGTAATGCCATGTGATCACAATAGTTCCCTTCGGAACGTCGATGTCGTGTGCCTCTACCGTATACGGGAAGGAGGTGATACCGCTCCAGGACTGGATCAGATCGCTGCTTTCTGCTTTATACAGCGAGATATCAGCGGATGTAACCGTTACATTTGTCGGTGCTTTTACCGGAGATTTAATATAGTAGGAAATCTTCTCCGGACCACTGCTGACTACGATGGTAATCGAAGCACCTTTTTCTGCATAGTTTCCACCGGCAATACTCTGACTGATGACATTGCCCTCAGCGACAGAATCGCTGTGTTCCGTTGTCGTCGTCACGTTAAAATCAGAAAGTGCCGATTTTGCGTCTGCTTCAGATTTGCCTTTCACATCGGTAACTTTCAAAGATTCTGTTCCCTGGCTGACGTAAATGGTTACTTTTGTGCCTTCTTTTACCGTTTTGCCTGCTTTCGGATCCTGACGGATTACCTGACCGGACGGTACATCATTGCTGAATTCAAATTCTCTGGAAACAGTCAGGTTATTATCTTCCAATTTTGCCATCGCTGCTTCTGCTGTTTTGCCGGTCACATCCGGAACATCTACATCTTTGGCATTTTCTTCTTCACTTCCGGCAGAAACGGTAACTTTGATCGTTGTTCCTGTATTAACTGTTTCGCCTTTTGCCACATCCTGATCAATGATCTGTCCTTTTTCATAAGTATCAGAAATCTCGGTGCCTGCTTCTGTAACATTTAAACCTAGTTTTTTCAGATCTGTTTTTGCCTCGTCTAATGTCTTTCCTTTCAGATCGATCATAACAACAGACTCAGCTGCATCTTCTGATACAAGGGTGTCATTTTTACTGTTATTTTTCTTTGATCCAAAATGGAATACATCGAAAAAGCTTCCAAGAATATATACCACAATAATCACGATAATGATTGCAACAACAATTCGCATAATTCCAACGATTTTCTCCATCTTGGAATTCAGGAAACGTCCTTCTTCCGCGTCATCATCATCGTCCACATCATATTCACTCATATCATCGTCATCATCATCGTACTCGCTCATGTCGTCTTCTTCCGGTTCCGGCTCATCCTGTTTCACCGCCTCGGTCTTTTTCTTGATCTCATTGACCTCATCATCGGTGAGGACACGGGTTTTGTCCTGACTGAACGGAACCAGTGTCACAAAATCCTCATTTGGATTTAACAGTGCTTTTCTGAGGTCGATCAGAAGGCTCTCCATAGAGTCATAGCGTCGATCCGGACTTTTCTGCGTACATTTCTGGATGATCTTTTCCAGGCTGACCGGCAGATTCGGCGCATATTTGCTTGGCGGATCCATCTCATCCTGTAAATGCTGGATTGCCACTGCAACAGTGCTGTCTCCGTCAAACGGTACACGACCGGTCACCATCTCATACATAACGATACCAAGAGAATAGATATCGCTTCGGCTGCTGACATAGCCATTGCGCGCCTGCTCCGGAGATGCATAGTGTACAGATCCCATTACATCAGAATGAATGGTATTTTCTGATACAGCTCTTGCAATACCAAAATCTGTTACTTTTACTTTTCCATCTGTGGAAATGATGATATTCTGCGGTTTGATATCCCGATGTACGATATTTTTTGCATGGGCTGCCTGAATACCACGTCCCACCTGAATGGCGATGCTCAGCGCTTCTTTGTAGGTCAGCTGACCTTTTTTCCCGATATAAGTCTTTAAGGTAATACCTTCTACATATTCCATTACGATGTAATGAATGCCGTTTTCACTTCCGACATCATAAATATTTACGATATTTGGATGTTCTAATACCGCAGCGGACTGTGCCTCTGTGCGGAATTTGCTTACAAAATTTGTATCTTCGCTGAATTCTGACTTCAGCACTTTAATTGCTACATATCTGCCCAGAGTATGATCCTTCGCCTTGTATACATCGGACATGCCTCCGGTTCCGACCTGACCTACGATCTCGTAGCGGTCCGCAATAAATGTTCCATTATTTAACATTCTGTCACCTCATCTGCATTAGGTTCTATTATAGTAACAGTGATATTGTCTCTTCCACCGTTTTGATTTGCAAGTTCAACCAGCCGTTCGGTTTTGTCCGCCAGGCTTCCGGTTCCATGCAACACTTCAAGGATGACACTGTCTTCCACCATATTGGTGAGTCCATCCGAACAAAGCACAATGTATTCGTCTGCATGGATCTGCCGTTCAAAAATATCTATCTTAACATCTTCTGATGTACCAATGGCACGTGTAATGATGTTCTTATTCGGGTGATTTCTGGCACTTTCCTCATCCATCTTGCCAAGACGCACCATCTCCTGAACCAGTGAATGGTCTTCCGTGATCTGTTCGATCGTATCTCCGATGATATACAGACGGCTGTCTCCCACGTTTGCCACGATCAGCGTATCCTGATCGATCACTGCAGCAACAATGGTCGTTCCCATTCCTTTCATCTGCTGATGCTCATCTGCGTATTCCTTCAGTCTGCGGTTTGCTCTCTGGATACTCTGGGAAAGGATTGCCACCGGGCGCTCCTCCTGATTCTCTCTGATGGCTGCAACAACAGCTTCCACCGCAAAGCGGGACGCAAATTCTCCTGCTTTATGTCCGCCCATCCCATCTGCTACCAGAAAGAGATTGGGCAGATTTCCCACAGCCTCTTCTGAGGAGTAGAGATAGTCCTGATTCATTTCTCTCGTTGTTCCAATATCTGTAAGAGAACTTATCTTCATCTTCTAAGAGTCCTGCCTTTCTGAAAACCGTTTGCGCAGCTGTCCACATGCGCCATCTATATCACGGCCCATTTCTCTTCTAATAGTAACATTTATTTTGCATTTTTCAAGTTTATTTTTAAATTCCTGCACGGCTTTTCCGTCAGGTTGCACAAAATCACGCTCTTTAATCGGGTTTACAGGTATCAAATTGACGTGACAATTGATGCCTCTGATCAGTTCGGACAGTTGTTTTGCATCTTCCGCGCTGTCGTTGACACCTGCCACCAGACTGTACTCAAAAGTGACACGTCTGCCTGTTTCCTCAAAATAATCCCGCAGTGCATCCACCACTTCATGGATCTCATAAGCTTTTGCCACCGGCATCAGTTCCAGACGTTTCTCCTGGCTGGAAGCATGCAGGGACAATGCCAGTGTGATCTGAAGGTCTTCCTTCGCCAGATCCCGGATCCGTGGCACCAGACCACAGGTGGATACTGTAATATTTCTCTGACTGATATGTAATCCGTTTTCGTCGGTCAGCATCCGGATAAACGTCAGCAAGTTGTCATAATTATCCAGCGGTTCGCCGGTTCCCATGACAACAACATTGGAAACACGTTCTCCGGTATCTGCACTGATGCGGTAAATCTGCTCTAACATTTCTGCCGGTGTCAGGTTTCGCACCAATCCATCTAATGTTGACGCGCAGAAACGGCACCCCATACGGCACCCAACCTGAGAGGAAATGCACACGGAATTGCCGTGTTTGTAGCGCATCAGCACACTCTCTACCATGTTGTGGTCTTCCAGTTCAAACAGATACTTTCTGGTTCCGTCAATGGCAGACTCCTGCATAGTCACCTGTTTTAATACGGTAAAGGTGCAGTTTTCCGAAATCTGGTCTCTCAGTTTTACCGGAAGATTGCTCATCTGTTCCAGGTCATCTGCCAGTTTTACGTGCATCCACTGATATAGCTGTTTTGCACGGAATTTCTTTTCCCCGTGTTCTAATACCCACTGTTCCAGCTGGTCCAGGGGCAATGATTTCAAATCTGTTTTTTCCATATTATACTCCGTTCAAGAATGTCATCTGACATTCTTGCTGCGATCAGATGTGAGGTTTCAGCTCTCATCTGATATTATTTACGATGCATTTTTGCCATAAAGAATCCATCGCATCCCTCGTAAGGGAAGCACTGACGCATATGTTCCAGTGCAAACTCCGTATGCGTCTCTAAAAATTTATGTACATTTTCTTCGTTTTCTTCTTTTGTCATCGTACAGGTACTGTACAATAACGTACCGTTTGGTTTGACATAACGGCAGACAACCTGCAAAATTTCCTGCTGCAGCGCTGCCAGCTCCTGTATTTTTTCCTCAGAAGCATTATATTTGATATCGGTTTTCGTTCCGATCACGCCAAGTCCGGAACATGGCAGATCCGCAATGACCACATCTGCTTTTTCTTCCGCGGATGCGTCAAACTCCGTTGCATCCCACACTTTTGCCGTCATATTCGATAACTGGCAGCGGTCAATGTTGTCCTCGATCATTTCGACCTTGTATTCTGTCAGATCTCTGGACTCCACATGACCGGTTTCACCGATCATGCGGGCTGCATACACACTCTTGCCACCCGGAGCCGCGCAGACATCGATCACGGTATCTCCCGACTTTAGTGCTGCCAGCTCCACCGCAAGCATGGATGCGGTATCCTGCACATAAAGCAGACCGTTTTCAAATTCTTCGATTTCATCCAAAGCTTCGTATCCGGACAGGAATAACGCCCTTTTGATCTCCGGGTTTTGTGTAACAGTTACGCCCTGCTCCTGCAAAGATGCAATGATCTCTTCCATGGAAATCCGATCCGTATCCACCTGCACCGAAGTCGGATGTGGCTGTAAAAATGCTTCCAGACTCTTTTCACAGGTTTCTGTTCCGTATTGCCGGATAAAACGGGCAACGATCCATTCCGGAACGGAATAGCGCACGGACAGATATTTTTCCGGTTCTTTATTAGCATCCGGCAGTTTGATCTGGTCCAGATTCCGGGCAATGTTTCGCATTACGCCGTTGACAAATCCCTTCAGACCGGAAAATCCACGTTTTACCGTAAGTTTCACCGCCTCATTACAGGCAGCGGAATCCGGTACGGAATCCATGTATTTTAACTGATACACACCGCTTCGCAGGATGACTGCGATCACCGGCTTCATCTTTTTTACTTTTGTTTTGGAAAACTGGTTGATGATGGCATCCAACTCGATCATGCGCTCTAAGGTTCCCTGTGATAAGCGGGTGATAAAGGCACGATCCTGTTTGGGCAGGTAACGGTATTTATCCAGCACATCGCGGATGGCGATATGGGAAAATTCTCCGTCTCTGGTCACAGCTAACAGGATATCCACCACCAGATTTCTCGTATTAACATTGTCATTTCTGTTATTCGTCATCTCTGCGTCGTCCTCCAAATAAGATGATCAGCCGAAGAAGCTGCAGGATCATAGATGCTGCACTTGCCACATAAGTCATGGCTGCCGCAGTCAGGACTTTCCGCGTATCCCGCAGTTCATTTCCGCCTAAGATTCCGGTGCGCTCCAGCTGCTGCATGGCACGATGAGAAGCATTAAACTCTACCGGCAGTGTAATGAGCTGAAACAGTACCGCCAGGGAGAACATGATGATTCCTGCCTGAATCAGTACGGAACTCATGGAACCGCGGATAAACAGACCAATAATGATCAGTGGCCATGCCAGGTTGGAACCAATATTTGCCACCGGCACAAAGGCACCACGCACACGCAGCGGAACATATCCTTTTGCATGCTGGATCGCATGCCCGCACTCATGGGCGGCCACACCGACCGCCGCAATGGAAGTTGAATTGTATACACTGTCTGAAAGACTCAAGGTCTTATTCATCGGATTGTAATGATCCGTCAGGTTTCCTGAAATATGCTGTACCTGCACGTCATGGATGCCCGCATCCCGCAAAATCCGCTCGGCTGCCATGGCACCGGTCATTCCCGACATGCTGCGCACCCGCTGATAACGGTTAAAGGTACTGTTCATCCGTGCCGATGCAATCAGACAGATGATTGCTCCGATAACGACAAGAATATAAGTATAATCCATCCAGTAAAATCCATAATATCCATAAGGCATAGTAGTCACTTCTTTCTGCTTAATTTTCAGTTCCCAGTTTCATTCCGTCGCTCAAGGCATTTCCACGCAAAAATGCATCTGCGGTCATTCGTTTTTTACCCTCTAACTGTACTTCTTCCAGCATCAGGATACCATCTCCGGTCTGCACACCGACTTCATGTTTTGTCACAACTGCCAGTTCTCCCGGTGCATGTTCCGAAGTCTCGTCTTTTACCGCAGCTGCCCAGATCTTCAGTGTTTTCCCATGGAGATAAGTATATGCACTTGGCCATGGATTTAAACCTCGGATCAGGCATTCGATTTCTTTTGCCGGTTTCGTCCAGTCAATGATACCAAACTGCTTTTTGATCAGGGTTGTTTTTGTTGCTGCCTCATGATCCTGCTTCGTATAAGTAGCAGTTCCATTTTCAATAGCCGTCAAAGTACGGACACACAGATCTGCCCCTACCTCGCTCAGACGGTCAAACAGACTTCCGCCGGTTTCTTTCTCATCCAGAACAACTTCTTCTTTCATGATCATATCACCGGTATCCAGCCCCTCATCCATACGCATGGTCGTCACGCCGGATACTTTATCACCGTTGATGACTGCCCACTGGATCGGCGCTGCACCTCTGTATTTTGGCAGCAGGGACGCATGCACGTTCACGCATCCGTATTTTGGCATTTCCAGAATCTCTTTTGGTAAAATCTGACCAAATGCTACTACTACAATGATATCTGCGTTAAATGTTCTTAAATATTCCACACATTCCGGCTCCCGGACACGGCGCGGTTGAAATACCTCAATGTTATGTTCTAATGCAGCCTCTTTCACCGGCGGAAACTGCATTGCCTTACCTCTGCCCTTTGGCTTGTCCGGCTGGGTCACTGCAAGTACAATTTCATGTCCGGCTTTTATTAAGGCTTCTAATGTTCCCACGGAAAAATCCGGGGTTCCCATAAAGATTACTCGCATCTTTTTGATTCCTCCTGACCTGTAAAAATTACTCTTCGTCGATTTCTTCCCAGTCTTCCTCATCTTCCGGATCGGCATACTGTACGTCATGAAGCTCGCCTTCTACTTTTTCCACATACATATGTCCATCCAGATGATCCAGTTCATGACAGATCGCGCGTGCAAGAAGTCCCTCACCTTCGATCTCGTACGGCTCCAGATTTTCATCATATGCTTTTGCTTTTACATAGTTCGGACGTGTCACCTGACCGGCTCTGCCCGGAAGACTTAAACATCCCTCGTCGCCCGTCTGGCTTCCGGAGGTCTCAAGAATCTCCGGGTTGATCATAACGATCGGACCCTCTCCTACATCGATTACTACGATTCTGCGCAGTACCCCGACCTGTGGTGCAGCAAGGCCTACACCGCATGCATCATACATGGTCTCCAACATATCATCGATCAGTTCTGAAATACGCGGGGTTACTTTTTTTACCTCACGACATACTTTTGTCAATACTTCATCGCCCATAATTCTGATTGTTCTAAGTGCCATTTTTGTCTCCTCGTTTCTTCTTTTTTCAGTTCCGGTTTTTTCCGGTTCTCTTACCGGTTTCACCGGTTTTCACATTCTGTCAACTGTATTTCTCGTTCTTTTCATTTTTTCATTTGCTAAAATCCGTTCATCGGATCAAAGTCAAACTGAATATTTACAGTTCGAAATGCCGGATCGATACGAATATATTCTTCCAACATATTTTTAATGCTGACCAGCTTCTGATAATCCGCCGCCTTTACATACAGCATTTTCCGATAAATGTCATTGATTTTAGAAACTGCCGCATCTGCCGGACCGATGACCTGCAGACTGCTTTTTTCGTTATCTGGCTGAGTCAGTATCTTATATTTTAACACATCCTGTGCCTGTTTGACCAGCATTTCCTGTGCACCTGCTGCATGAATCACCAGCATATGCCATTTGGGTGGATAATGCATCATTTCTCTTAAGAATATTTCCTGCTCAAAAAACGCTTCATAATCCTGCGCGGCAGCTGTCACGACGCTGTAATGCTCCGGCTGATACGTCTGGATCACGACCTCTCCCTGACGGTGTCCACGTCCGGCTCTGCCCGCTGCCTGTGTCAGCAGCTGGAACGTACGCTCTGCCGCACGGTAATCACTGATATGAAGGGACAGATCCGCTGCCAGCACGCCAACCAGCGTGACATTTGGAAAATCATGTCCTTTTACGATCATCTGGGTTCCGATCAGAATATCCGCCTCTCCATTTGCAAACGCAGATAAAATTTCCTCATAACCGCCCCTTTTGCGGGTGGTATCCAGATCCATGCGAAGGACCCGCGCCGTCGGAAACTGTTTTTTTACCATTTCCTCGATTTTCTGGGTTCCTGCCTTGAATCCTCCGATATATGGAGAACCACAGGACGGACAATTTTTCACCATCGGCTGCTCATATCCGCAGTAATGGCAGACTAACTTTCCGTTATTGTGCAGATTCAGTGACACATCACAATGCGGGCATTTGATGACTTCCCCGCAGGAACGGCAGGAGACAAAGCCTGCCACACCGCGGCGGTTGATAAAAAGCATGATCTGTTCCTTTTTCTCTAAACGATCCGTGATCAGTTCACGCAGTTTATCACTGAAAATAGAACGGTTTCCGTTTTTTAATTCTTCCCGCAGGTCCACCGTGTATACACTCGGCAATGGACGGGCGCTGACACGCTCTTTCATCTCAAACAGGCGATATTCTCCCTGTTTTGCCCGGTCGTAGCTCTCCACCGAAGGAGTTGCAGAACCAAGCACCACCCCGGCGCCGCACATCTGTGCACGGGCAATTGCCGTTTCTCTGGCATGATACCGTGGCACGGTCTCACTTTTATACGCTGCTTCGTGTTCCTCATCTATAATGATAACCCCTAAATCGGGAAAAGGTGTGAACAACGCCGATCGCGGACCGATCATTACGTCCAAAAGTCCGCTTTTTGCCCGTTCAAACTGATCGGAGCGCTCTCCCGCTGACATGCGGGAGTTCAGGATAGATACCCGGTCACCAAAATGATTGTAAAAACGCAGCACAGTCTGAAAGGTCAGCGCAATCTCCGGAATCAGAACAATTGCCTGTTTTCCGGACTTTACTACCTGCTCAATGATTTCCATATAAACTTCGGTCTTGCCGCTGCCGGTAACACCATGGATCAGGCACGGGCGGCTATCGCCCTGCCGCCATCCGTCCAAAATTTCACCCGCAACGCGCTGCTGCGTCAGATTCAGGGAAACAATGTTTCCCTGTTTTTTCATCTGATCCAGCGGATTGCGCCAGTTGCGGATATGTTCCACACGGATCAGCTCCCGCTCCTGCATGGCACGGATCACAGAAGCTGTGATATTCAGCTTCTGTGTCACCGTCTCATAGGGCAGGGGAGACTGTTTAAGCAGTGCTTCCAGCAGCCGCGCCCGGGCGGTCTGATGCTTGCGCTGCAATTCACCAAGCTGCGCTTTTGCTGTAGTGGCATCCGGCTTAAGCCAGATCATCCGTTTTTCCTTCTCCGTTGTCTTTTGCTTTACCGGAATCACTGTTTTCAATGCCTGATTCATCGTTCCGCCGAAATTTTCCCGCATCCAGGCAGCAAGTGCGATCAGCTGCCCTTCAATCGGGATCCCTTCCCGCACAACCCGCAGCACAGATTTCATCCGGCTTACGTCAAATTCCGGCTGATCCGTCACGTCCACCACATAGCCACGCATATGTCGGTTTCCATTTCCGAAAGGAATCTCCACCGGTGTTCCCGGATAGATCTGATCTGCCAGCATTTCCGGAATCAGATACTGAAACGTACGATCCAGTTTTTCCAGGGAAATATCGATAATAATGTTTGCATACAATGTTTTTTTATCCATAGTGCTCCTTTTTACTCTTCTCTGCTGACTGTTATCTTACCAAACCTTACACTTCATCGCAAGTTCCCGATCATCCATCGGATATTTTTTCCCGTTGATCTCCTGATACATTTCATGCCCCTTTCCGGCGATGACCACAATGTCGCCTGGTTTTGCGTGAGAAATGCCATAAGCAATTGCCTGTCTCCGATCCGGGATCCTTCCGTATGTTCCTTTTGTCGCATTCAGACCTACACAGATCTCATCCGCGATTTTTTCCGGATTTTCCTCTCGTGGATTATCCGTGGTCACCACCACCAGATCGGCCAGCCGACCTGCCACCTCTCCCATCTGGAATCTGCGTTCTGCCGCCCGGTTGCCACCGCAGCCGAAAATGCAGATGATTCGCCCCGGATGGTAATCCCGCAGCGTCCTCAGCAATGCATCCAGTGCCATGGCATTGTGCGCATAATCCACAATAACAATAAAACGAGGTGATACCGGAAGCATTTCGATGCGTCCCGGCACCTGCAGGGTGTGCAACGCTTTTTCCATCGACACCTCCGAGATCTGATACTGTTCTGCCACAGCAATGGCAGCCAGCGAATTGTATACAGAAAACTTGCCCGGAGCATTTACCACCACATTCCAGCTGTTTTCTGATGCAGCTTCCATTTCTCCCTGATTTTTTCCGGTCCGGTGTCTGGTCAGATGATACTGCACGCCCAGACGGTCGCTTCCCCGCAAAAGCTGTACCCGGTCTGCGCAATAATCTGCCTGTCTGGAAAACCCATAGGTGAACACCCGCTCACAACTGCTGCCACGCCACATTTCCTGCCAATACGGATCGTCCTGATTAAAAATTCCAGTACGGCACTGACAGAACAACCGCTGCTTACATGCCATATATTCTGCAAAATCGGCATGCTCCCCTGCTCCGATATGGTCTTCCCGCAGATTGGTAAACACTGCCGTATCAAACATAATTCCATCTACCCGGTGCATTTTCAGCGCCTGAGACGAAACTTCCATGACAACGTACTGACAGCCCTGATCCACCATTTTTCGCAATATTTCATACAATTCATACGATTCCGGTGTAGTGTTGCGGATTGTCTGCTGCCATGTACCATAACAAACCTCTATCGTTCCGATCAGACCACACTTCTTACCATCCGCCGTAAACATTTTCCAGATCATCCATGCGGTAGATGTCTTTCCTTTCGTCCCAGTCACACCGACGATTTTCAGTTTTTCCTGCGGATTGTCAAACCATTGACGGGCGATAGATGCCAGCGCAGCCCGCGTGTCCGGAGTTTCCAATACACAATATTTCTGTTGCTTAGCAGCCTCCTGTGAACTGTTATCTTCCTTCCATGCTCCTTTTTCTGTCAGGATCACCACAGCGCCCCGTTCCACTGCCTCCCGGATAAATGCATGCCCATCCTGCCTGCTTCCCCGAATGCAGACAAACAATCCCCCCGGTTCTACATTTCTGCTGTCGTATGCCACCTGCTTCACTTCCCGGGGCAGTTCTCCCCGAATGCATCGGCAGTTAAGCTCCTGCAACAATTTTTTCGTCTGCCGCATACCAGTCTCAACCCCTGCTTTACCGTTGTATTTAAGATATGAAGCTTTGCTCTGTTCTGTGTATCAGACAACTCCCTTACGCAGTCATTCCCCTGCATTTCTGTTTTTCCTATCTGGAACAATGTCTGAATTTTCGCACAAAAGCACTGACTGAATGGTCGAATTTCTACATCAGGAATGGCAACTGACTATTGAATTTTGCAACTTCATAGTATATGATATTTAAGATAAACAATGCAGTTTTCCCATCACATTTATCCGGGAAACTCCTGATGCACGCAGGATCGTCATCAACAGATTTTCCGGAGAAAAGAATGCTTTCTGAAGGACATCATTCAAGAAGCCTTTTCCTATGTAATGAGTAAACTGTAAAAATATATACAATCAAGGAGGAGACCTATGAGACATTTAATGAGCCCATTAGATTTATCCGTAGAAGAAACAGATAAATTGCTCAATCTCGCGAACGATATTGAAAATAATCCGGAAAAATATGCACATGCATGTGCCGGCAAGAAGCTTGCTACCTGCTTTTATGAGCCAAGTACCAGAACCCGACTCAGTTTTGAAGCAGCTATGTTAAATCTTGGCGGATCTGTGCTTGGTTTTTCCAGTGCTGACAGTTCTTCCGCTGCCAAAGGAGAAAGTGTTTCCGATACTATCCGTGTCATCTCCTGTTATGCTGATATCTGTGCAATGCGTCACCCGAAGGAAGGTGCTCCGTTAGTTGCCTCCGAAAAATCCACAATTCCTGTCATTAATGCAGGTGATGGCGGACATCAGCATCCGACACAGACACTTACCGATCTTCTTACTATTCACAGTCTCAAAGGTCATCTCGACAATCTGACCATTGGTTTATGTGGTGACCTGAAATTTGGACGTACTGTTCACTCACTGATTCATGCTCTGATTCGTTACCCTAATGTAAAATTTGTGCTGATCTCTCCGGAAGAACTGCGTGTTCCAAGCTATATTCGTGAAGATGTACTTGCCCAGAACAATGTTCCTTTCAAAGAGGTGGTTCGTCTGGAAGAAGCTCTGCCGGAACTGGATATCCTTTACATGACCCGTGTGCAGAAAGAGCGTTTCTTTAATGAGGAAGATTACATCCGCATGAAAGATTTCTACATCTTAGACAAAACAAAAATGGAACTGGCTCCAAAGGATATGCTGGTACTTCATCCACTGCCACGTGTCAATGAGATTTCTACCGAAGTAGATGATGATCCGAGAGCAGTATATTTCAAACAGGCTCAGTACGGCGTTTACGTTCGTATGGCCCTGATTCTTACATTATTAGGACTGGAGGTATAAGCAATGTTAAACGTAGGTGCAATCAAAGAAGGTTTTGTATTAGACCACATCAAAGCAGGCATGAGCCTTTCCATTTATCATGATCTGAAACTGGATGAGCTGGATTGCTGTGTTGCTATCATCAAAAATGCAAAAAGCAACAAAATGGGCAAAAAAGATATCCTGAAAGTGGAATGCAACATCGATAACTTAGATCTGGATATCCTTGGTTTTATCGATCACAACATCACCGTAAATATCATTAAAGATGAGCGCATTGTAGAAAAACGTGCATTAAAACTTCCGACATCGGTTACCAATGTCATCAAATGTAAAAATCCACGTTGTATCACTTCCATCGAGCAGGAACTGGATCAGATCTTCCTTCTGACCGATCCGGAACACGAAGTATACCGCTGCAAATACTGCGAAGCTAAGTACAAAAAATAATCCTACAGTTCACTCATCACATGTATTCAGATGATGCTCACGCTTGCATGAGGAATTATATGGATATATTGTGATGAAGGGAGCGCCTTTTTTATGAGCAAAAACAGTAGCATATACGTTTGCCTTCTTGAACCAAGTTCAAGAAGTATCGCTCGCAAGCGAGCTCTTTTGCGAATGGCGCGAACTGTATAATAATTTCTAAAAGAACGGATCACATACCTTGCTATGTGGTCCGCTTTTTTATATAATACATTCAAGTGAGTATTCATCTATTTACTCATTATTTCAAGGAAAAAATCATTTTATGAGGAGGGTTTTTACATGATTATTCCAAAGTATTTTGAAGACAATCATACCTTTGGTGTCAACGATGAGCCGATGCGTGCTTATTACATTCCGACATCCAACGCACAATTTGCGGACTGGACATGCCGTCAGGGGACAGACCGTTTCTTATTGTTAAACGGTGACTGGAAGTTCCGGTATTTTGACAGCATTTATGATTGTCAGGAAGCTTTCTATGAGGAAGGTTATGACACCAGTCATTTCGATACACTTCCGGTTCCGTCCAACTGGCAGGATCACGGTTACGATATCCATCAGTATACCAATACGCGCTATCCGTTCCCGTTTGATCCGCCATATGTACCACACGAAAATCCATGTGGTGCTTATGTCCGCAGCTTTACATACAAAAAGCCCGAAGGAACCGCAACTTACCATCTGAATTTTGAAGGTGTGGACTCCTGCTATTATGTATGGTTAAACGGCACCTTTATCGGATATCATCAGGTTTCTCATTCCACCGGTGAATTTGATATTACGAACGCTCTGCGTGAAGGCGAAAACACACTTGCCGTTCTCGTTCTGAAATGGTGTGACGGCAGTTACCTGGAAGATCAGGACAAGTTCCGTAATTCCGGTATTTTCCGCGATGTCTATGTGCTTGCAAGACCGGAAAACTATGTCCGTGATTTCTTTATCAAAATGCAGTTAAAAGACAATTATACTGCTGCAGACGTAACAATTCCGCTGACGTTTGCAAAAGAATCCATTCCGGTTTCTTACAAACTGACCACTGCCTGCGGCTGCGTTGTTGCAGAAGGTGTTTCTGAAGGAGACAGCATTACATTTTCTGCTTCCGATCTCACCCTGTGGAATGCAGAACATCCGTATCTGTATACACTGACTCTTTCCACCGATGGTGAAACGATTCGCCAACGCATCGGTTTCCGTGAAATCAGCATCAAAGATTCCATTGTATACCTGAATGGTCAGAAAGTTCGTTTCCGCGGAACAAACCGCCACGACAGTGATCCTTATGTTGGTTCTGCCGTTACCTTAGATCATATCCGCAAAGATATGAGCCTGATGAAACAGCACAATTTCAATGCTATCCGCACCAGCCATTATCCAAATGCGCCGGAATTTTATGAGTTGTGTGACGAATACGGTTTCTATGTCATCGACGAATCCGACATAGAGATCCACGGTGTTGTAAACCTGTACAACCTGAATATCTGGAAAGAAGGAAAGAAAAACCCGTTCCCACCGTTTTTATCTGACAACGAAGACTGGACAGAAAGTGTCGTAAACCGTGTTCAGAAAAATGTGATGCGTGATAAGAACCGCACCAGCGTTGTGATCTGGTCCATGGGAAATGAGGCCGGTTACGGCTGCACCTTTGAAGATGCCCTTGCCTGGACAAAATCTTATGATCCGACCAGACTGACACATTATGAGAGCTCCATGCACCATCCGCGCAATCCGAAACGTGGAAAAACCGATTTCTCCAATATCGATCTGCGCAGCCGCATGTACGCTGCAATCCCGGAAATGCATGCCTATCTGGACAATAACCCGGACAAACCGTTTATTCAGTGCGAGTTTATTCATGCTATGGGAAATGGACCTGGAGACATCGAGGACTACTATCAGTTAGAGGAACAATATGACACTTTCGTGGGCGGTTTTGTCTGGGAATGGTGTGATCACGGTGTTTACATGGGAACCACAGACGATGGACGCAAAAAATTCTATTACGGTGGTGACTCCGGTGAATATCCACATGACGGAAACTTCTGCATGGACGGACTTGTTTACCCGGACCGTACACCGAGCACCGGTTTAAAAGAATATAAAAATGTACATCGTCCGGTTCGTGTACATCTGGAGGATGCTGCTTCCGGTACTTACATCCTGCAGAACAATCTGGATTTTACAAACTTAAAAGAAGAATTATATCTGACCTATGAAATCCTGCAAAACGGTATGGCAGTTGCTTCCGGTGAGATCAGAGATACTGAGCTGTTAGATGTTGCTCCAAGAAGCAAGAAGACGGTTCAGCTGCCAATTAAGCCACTGGAAGACGGTTCCTGCTCTGTGATCATCAGCTCTCATCAGCTGCATGAAAAGCCGTTTACACCGGCCGGTTTCAAACTTGGTTTTGACCAGATCATGTTGAATGAAAACTGCACCGATGCATTAACCACTCTGCTGGATGCGGAAAAAGCAACTGCAGACTCCTGCTCTTGCGCTGCAAATGGCACTGCTTCTGCTATTACTTATACAGAAAACGATCGTGTCATTACCATCAACGGTGTTGACTTCGTCTATGTATACAACAAACTCACCGGAATGTTTGACAGCATGATCTACAAAAATCACAGCTTCTTAAAACGTCCGATGGAAATGAATATCTGGCGTGCACCGACAGATAATGATCGCGTGGTCAAGAGACTGTGGTATGAAGCAGGTTATGATAAAATGACACAGCGAGCTTATAATACAACTGTAGAAGCACAGGAAGATGGTTCCCTGAAACTGCACACAACCTCTTCCATGGCTCCCATCTTCCGGCAGCGTTTCCTGGAGATTGATGCAGAATGGATCATCACACCGGATGGAATCGTCAGATCCAGCATGGAGATTGAGCGGGATGCGATCATGCGTGGCATGTACAGCGAATACTTCGAAGATGTGACAGAAAATGACAATCCATTCCAAGCAAATGAGGCATTTCTCCCTCGACTTGGTATCCGCCTGTTCCTGTCCAAACAGATGAATCAGGCTGAATACTTTGGATACGGACCTCATGAGAGCTATATTGACAAACGCCGGGCAAGCTATCTTGGCAAATTTACTTCCCGTGTCTGTGATCTGCATGAAGATTACATGCGTCCGCAGGAAAACGGAAGCCACTATCATTGCGAATATGTCAGTGTTGCTGATGACAGCCGGAAACTGACCGTATATAACGAGCAGCCGATTTCCTTTAATCTGTCCGAGTATACAGAAGAAGAACTGACCACGAAAGGTCATAATTATGAACTGGAAAAATCCGGATACACCGTATTCTGTATCGATTACAGACAGAGTGGTATCGGTTCCGGAAGCTGTGGTCCTCAGCTGGCAAAAGAATATCGTCTGGACGATACTCATTATACGTTCTCTTTCCACTTGAAACCGGAAATTTTATAATTTCTTATCAAACACAAAAACATAAGACACATTCGCTGCCGTAGAATGTGTCTTATGTTTTCTTTCTTATTACTTCGCACTTATAGATGTGAGAGCACATTACACATCTATCTTACCAAGCTCCGCTATATCCCAGTGTCACACTGCTGTTTTTTGCTCCCTGTTCCATACTTTCCTCTAATGATTTTCCCTGTAAGATACCATATAAAAAGCCTGCAATGAAGCTGTCACCGGCTCCCATCGTATCCACGACATCGCATGGGATAATCCCAAACTCCGTATAACTTGTGCCGTCATAAGCAATGCTTCCTTTTGTACCTCTGGTAACGATGACTGTCTTTGCTCCCTTTTCCTGCATTTCTTCCATGAAGTTTCGCATCCATTCTTCATCTTCTCCATCATAGGCAAAAAATGCATAATCCACAAATGGAATCGCGATATCAATCACCGGGCTTTCATATTTCGTTGCAAAGTCAAAAGCAATCCTGGTGCCACAAGCCTTGATTTTCTCAAGATCATTCTCTATCATCCCCCAGATTCCGGATACGACCAGATCATGGCTTCCAAGAAATTCAATATCTTCTTCGCTCAGCTTGAAATCTGCCATAACGCCTTCCTCATAATCTCCGAGAATACGCTCTCCGTCTATGATTTCCACGTGTGTCACAGCCGTACTGCCAGGCATCACTTTCAAATGAGAAATATCCACCCCTTTTTTTGCAATTGACTCCTTCATTAATTTCCCATATGCATCGTCTCCAACGACACCGGTATAAGACGCTTCCCCGCCAAGCCGAACCGCATAAACGGCAACATTCACCGGATTTCCTCCCGGAAATGCCCCACCTGTCTGATCATAAGCATCCACGCAATTGTCTCCTACAGCTGCAATTTTAATCTTTTTCTCCATTTTCAGCATTCCTCGCATCACTTCATCATTGTTTATCTTTCAGTACGCAGAATCATCTTTTCTTCCAAATTCATTAATAATCAAACTGACGATAATATCTTCTGATTTCCATTGGATGGCAATTGATCTGCTCCAAATGTGCATCAATACGCTGTGTTACAGCATGGGTCACAAGATGAGACAGATTTCCACGGAATTCCTCGCTGATTCCTTTCAACTCATAGTCTTTGGAATCAATTACTGTGTAATTTGCACAAACACGCGGCAGGAATTTTACTACTCGTTCACTCAGAGAACGCTGTGCATCTTCACCTACAAATACAGTGACTGGTGTATCGCGGTCTACAATTTCCAGCATTCCATGGAAAAATTCTGCACTGTGGATAGATTTTGTACGTATCCAATGCTGCTCTTCCCAGTAGCACATTGCATAAGAATATGTGGAACCATACTGATTACCTGCTCCTACAAAATAATGGATACTGTCATTACAATGTTTCTTTGCAAATGCCTCTCCAAATGCATCCGCTGCTTTCTCAACTTCTACCAGATCTGCAGCCAGATTTTCATCCAGTTCTTTGTAATAACGATCATATTCCGGGAATTCACCTGCATTGTACATAAAACGGTCTGCAACCATAAAAAACTTCAGCTGTTCATTGCCCGGATATGCAATTTCATAATCTACGATCTGCGCCAGTTCTGTAGTATCCACATCAATAAATCCAAGCACCTTTGCTCCCGCTGCAGAAGCTTTTTTGACACCTTCCACCATCTCGATGGTACTTCCGGTTACGGATGAAACCACAACAATCGTATCTGCTCCAACTTTTTTATTTCCAGTTGTCACATATTCTGCTGCATTTTCCACGAAAAAGTCAAGTCCTGATTTTTCTTTCATATGAACTTCTGCCTGTAAGCAGGAAGCATAAGTGCCTCCTATGCCAAGCCAGCAGATATTTTTAAATCCATCTTTACAGATCTGGTCTACAATTTCTTCGATTTTCCCGCGCAATGCAAGTGCACCTTTTACACTGTCAATCTGTTTCTGCTCATCAAATTTCAACATGTTATTTTGATATCCTCCTTTAATTCCTTTTCCTTTTTGCAACCACTTATGTAAATTACTATACCACAGTTTCTTAAATAGTCAACATTTTTTTAAAAATGTTATTCTAAGCATTTAATAGCTATATGTTTTTCGCGATTATATCTTGTGTTTTATTCATTATCATTCATTTTTTGGCATATTTGCATAACCGACTAATTTAGACCACTAGTGTATTTTTTTATACCAATTATATTTGACGAACAGATTGCATCTGTTATATGATAGAAACAAGCAACTATTCGGTAGCATGAATGTAAAAGATGTTCTATAATAATCTTTTCATATAGTTATTTTTAAAATTGGAAGTAAAAGGAGCGTATTTTTAGAATTTATGAGAAAGAATTTACTGACAATGGATGTCATTCTTGCAAAAGAGATCATATATATGTTGAAAAATGAGGGCTATCGCCCCGGAGACCGGCTTCCTTCTGAGCGATTTCTTGCGGAGCATTTTCATGTGCAGCGGCCTACTATCCGGAATGCTCTGGCACAACTTGTGCGTGAGCATTACCTTTTTTCCCAGGAAAGACTTGGATATTTTGTTGCTCCTGAGAGAATCAAAATATCTACTCACACCTGTACCGGTAATTTTGATCCCGGAGAAAGACGTCCGAATATTCGCTGGCAGCCCTATTCTTTTGAAGAGATTTTGGTAGATAAACGTCTTTCCGGCAAAATGCTGATCCCGGAACAAACACCAGTTTATAAAATCCTTTTCATTTATTATGAAAACGACACCCCGCTGTGCCTGGATTATTCTTATACTCCAATCGATATCTATCCTGGTCTGACTGCTGAAATTCTGGGTTCACGCCCGATTTTGAATGTATTGCAGACAGATCTTCAGATACCGATTTTGAAATCCAATCAGCGTGTGACACTCATTTACACAAATGAGGAAGAATCCAGTCTGCTCCAAACTGCACCGGGTAGTCCCATGATGAAATACAAAGGTCTGGTATACGACGAAACCGGCAGACTGATTCATTTTTTTGAAGACATTATGAAAATAGATAATTTTGCATTTATCAGAAATGTGGAAATGGAGGAATCATGGAACAATTAAATCATGTAGCAGCACAGGTGCGCGATATTATTGTAAGCAGGATTGAAAGCCATGAATATCTTCCCGGAGAAATGATCCCTAGCGAACGAGTCCTTGCAGAAATGTATGGTGTAAGCCGACCTACTATCCGCACAGCCATCGATGAACTTGTAAATGAGCATTATCTCGTGCGTCGACAGGGAAAAGGTACCTTTGTCAAGAAACCGGAATATAACAAAGTCGCTTTCGGTGTATTAAATGAATCCGAAAATGCCAGTTTCACTTCCCTTGTCCGCAATTTTGGAATCGAGATATCCAACAAATTACTGTGTACCGGCACCATCCAGGGGCGTTATTATTATGCTGATAAACTTGGTCTTGCATTTGAAGAACCAATTTATGGAATCCACCGTATCCGCCAGGGTAACAAAGAGCCACTGGCTATTGAGTACACTTACGTTCCACTGAAATTTTTCCCGGATATCGATAATTATAACTTTGAACAGATTTCTCTGTATGACTACATGTCCACCAGAGATCACCTGCCCGTTGTTTTCCGGGAATCTCTGACCATGGTAGAAGCCGGGGATAAAATCCGTTCCTATCTGCATCTGGAAGATGAAATGATCGTCAATCACCTGGAACTGATTGGCTATGACCATCACGGTAACCTTGTAGAATATACAGAAAGTTATTCCCGCCCAGACAAACTGGAAGTACGTTTTGTATCAAATAACACAAAATAGAAACGCTGTCCGTAAAAAAATAAGTCGAGCGCACATGAAATTTGTGCGTTCGACTTATTTTTGTTAAAATTTTCTGAGTCCAATACTTCCGTCATCTTCGGTGTTTTCAATGGCACGGATTTCTACATAATAACCGGCATTTGCATTGATTTCCACATAGACACGGTCTCCGACTTTGTGACCGAGAATTGCTTTTCCGATTGGAGATTCCGTAGAAATCCAGCCTTTCAGGGAGTTTCCGCGCACGGTTGTCACTAGTGTATACACATCTTCTTCGTCATCATCTTCAAAATATAAAGTAACTTTATTGTTGATTCCAACTTCATCGGATTTTGACTCATCGGATACAACTACCGCTGTTTTGATCATGCGCTCCAGATAACGGATACGGCTCTCATTGGCATTTTTATCTTTTTTTGCTGCGTGGTACTCAAAATTTTCACTGAGATCGCCATGCGCTCTTGCCTCTTTTACAGCTTCCAATGCTTCTTTACGAACTACCAGTTTCCGATATTCGATTTCCTCTTTCATTCGTTCAATGTCTTTTTCTGTCACTTCATCATGCATAATATCGATACCTTCTTTCCAAAAATAAAGATAACAAAAGGAATGTCATTTTCTCTCATTTTGTGTATTACATAGTGAAGAATCCGAACTGTGCCATTGAATAAGTTATCAGGATGATCACCAGCATTACCGGTGCAATGTATTTTATCATCACATTGTACAGTTTTTCACGATTCATTTTTTCACCATTTCGTTTTACTTCATCTGTAACAGTCTTCGCTCCTGCCGCCCATCCGATCAAAATACAGGTGCACAGTGCTACGATCGGCATTAATACACTATTGCTGATATAATCAAAGAAAGTCAAAAAGTCCATCCCAAGAATCTTGATATGTGCCCATGCACCATTGCCCAGAGAGGATGGGATTCCCATTATAATACTGATAATGATGCAGATCGCAACGCTTTTCTTACGGCTGATACCGAATCGATCCATAAAGGAAGATACGATAGCTTCCATAATCGAAATGGAGCTGGTCAACGCAGCTAAGAATACAAGCACAAAGAACAAAATTCCGATGATCATGCCACCTCTCATTTGCTCAAACACTTTCGGAAGCGTCACAAACATCAATCCTGCTCCGCTTGCTTTTGTTCCTGCTTCACCGCTGAATACATAAACTGCCGGAACGACCATAAATCCGGCCAGCAGAGCAACGACTGTATCAAAAATCTCAATCTGATTTACAGATTTTGTCAGGCTTGTCTCGTTTTTTGTATAAGAGCCATAAGTAACCATGATTCCCATAGCCAGACTCATAGAATAAAACATCTGTCCCATGGCTGCACACACTGTTTTCAGTGAAAACTTCGTAAAATCAGGCAGGAGATAGTACTTAATACCGGCACTTGCTCCCGGTAATGTAAAAATATAAATGGAAATGATCACAGAAATAATCAGCAATAACGGCATCAGGAATTTACTGATTTTTTCAATTCCTTTATTGACGCCAAGCAGGATAACTGCTGCAGTCAGTCCCAGATAAACAGCGAAATAAATCATCGGTGAGATCGAATTTCCGACAAAATTTCCAAAAAAACTATCTGCTGCTGCATCCAGTCCATGACCGGACACAAATGTCACCATATATTTAACAACCCAACCGCCGATCACACAATAATACGGCAGAATGATCACCGGAACGATCGGTGCCAGCACGCCTAAAAATCCAAATTTTTTATTGATGGCTTTGTATGCAGTACCCGGACTCTGTTTTGTCTTGCGTCCGATTGCAATCTCGGTAGTCATCAATGTGAAACCAAATGTCAGTGCCAGAATGATATATACCAGAATGAAAATGCCTCCGCCATACTGCGCGGCAAGATAAGGAAAACGCCACAGATTACCAAGTCCCACTGCGCTTCCTGCTGCTGCAAGCACAAAACCGATTCCGCCAGAGAAACTACTGCGCTCCTTTTTGTTATGTTCCATATTAAATCCTCTTTCTACAATTATTTTATACTAATTCTTTTACGTCTGATTGACGTATCCACCATTATATCATTGATACCCATACATTTCAACAAATACACTGGAAAATCACTTTGAAGCTTTATACATATTTTTATGATCCGAGGAAATAACCAAGATGCCTTCATCTGCATTGTGATTCAAAAATATTGGAGAACATCCAAAAGCGGTGCAGAAAACGCAGAATCCTGGTCAGGACAAGCGATTAAGTGAACGACTGATTTTCACAAGGTTTTGCGCGAACGGGAACCGACCAGCTTTTATAGGAGCTGGGAGTGAATTTATCAAGTCGAACATAGGTGAGACTTGGTGCGCAATTCTCGTCAGCATGAGCTGACAGATTTCTACTGAGAATTGCTGCACATCCTCGCGGAGCTTTTATCTCAGTCTGGAAGGCTGAGGTAAAAACCGCCGTGAAATGAGGGTAGTGAACGTCTAGCTGTCATGACAGGATTCTGCGTTTTCGTATCAAATATTAAATTTTTAAAGCCAAAGAAGAATTATTTTTTAAACCGGATAAGCTCCATTTTTGTGGTCAGCAGCTTCCGGATCTACCTTTGTCTGCTGTGCCTCACGATATTTGAAGAAATCCAGTGCCTGCTGCGGGAAGAGTGCATAAGACAACACATCCTCATCCTGCTGTTTCCAACGTGACATTTCTTTCTCAATCTTATCAAGCTCCGGCTCGATCAGATCTGCCGGACGGCATGTGATGGCTTTGTCTTTATCAGCACCAAGTACTTTTTCTACAACTTCCGGATTGAATGGTTTTACTGTCTGACCATATTCACCAAGTAAAATGCTCTTGGTTTCTTTGGTAGCAACTTTATAACGCTCACCCATCAGAACATTTAATACAGCCTGTGTACCTACGATCTGGCTGGAAGGTGTTACGAGAGGTGGCTCACCAAGGTCTTTTCTTACACGCGGGATTTCTTTTAATACTTCCTCATATTTGTCCTCTGCGTTCTGCTCTTTCAGCTGAGAAATCATGTTTGAAAGCATTCCGCCCGGAACCTGATAACGTAAAGTATTGATATTTACGCCAAGTACCTTCGGATTTAACAGGCCGCTTGCCATTGCCTCCTCACGGATCTTGCCAAAGTACTCATTGATTTCAGCAAGAATATCCTGATTCAGACCGGTATCATACGATGTACCTTTGAAGGTTTCAACCATAACTTCTGTTGCCGGCTGGGATGTGCCCAGTGCCAGTGGTGAAATTGCAGTATCAATGATATCGCATCCGGCTTCTACTGCTTTCAGACAACTCATGGAAGCCACACCACTTGTATAGTGGGTATGAAGCTCGATTGGAAGGCTTACATTTTCTTTTAATGCTTTTACAAGACGTTCTGCCTCATATGGAACCAGAAGACCTGCCATATCTTTGATACAGATGGAATCTGCACCCATATCCTCGATACGTTTTGCAGTATCTACCCAATAATCCAGCGTATATGCCTCACCTAAGGTATAGGAAAGTGCAATCTGGGAATGACCTTTTTCCTTTTTGCAGGCATCTACGGCTGTCTTTAAGTTTCTCAGATCATTTAAACAGTCAAAAATACGAATGATATCGATTCCGTTTGCAATAGATTTCTGTACAAAATATTCTACTACATCGTCTGCATAATGACGGTATCCCAAAATATTCTGTCCACGGAACAGCATCTGCAGTTTTGTATTTTTGAAACCATCACGGAATTTTCTGAGACGCTCCCACGGATCTTCTTTCAGGAAACGCAGGGATGCATCGAAAGTTGCACCGCCCCAGCATTCGACTGCATGATAGCCGACTTTATCCATTTTATCGATGATCGGAAGCATCTGCTCTGTGGTCAGTCTGGTGGCCATCAGAGACTGATGCGCATCACGCAGAACAGTTTCTGTTATTTTCAATGGTTTTTTCTCCATGATAAATTATCTCCTTTTTTATAATCATTGCCTTTGTTTACGGATTATTCCGCTGTTTCAGCTCCCATAATCCTCCCTCCATTCGAAAATCGCATGACTCTGTCCTGCTTTTTTTCTCATTGGAGGGGCGTGTCGCTAATCCTGTAAAGCATTTACATGCAAGCATGACATGCTTTTAGGATTTCGACACTGTAAACAAAGTTATACACCGAATATTGCCATGAATACTCCGGCTGCGATCGCAGTTCCGATAACTCCGGCAACATTTGGTCCCATGGCGTGCATCAGCAGGAAGTTAGTCGGATCTTCTTCTGCACCGACTTTCTGGGATACACGGGCTGCCATCGGAACAGCAGATACACCGGCGGAACCGATCAGCGGGTTGATCTTTCCTTTTGTTACAACGCACAGGATCTTACCAAAGATAACACCTGCTGCGGTACCAAATGCGAATGCTACCAGACCAAGTACTACAATCTGAAGTGTTGTCACTTTCAGGAATGCTTCTGCACTTGTGGATGCTCCGACGGATGTACCAAGCAGGATAACTACGATATACATCAGGGCGTTGGAGGCTGTCTCGGACAGCTGTTTTACTACGCCACTCTCACGGAACAGGTTACCAAGCATCAGCATACCTACCAATGGAGCTGTGGTCGGAAGTACCAGACACACAATGATGGTAACAACGATTGGGAAAAGGATTGCTTCCAGTTTGGAGACTTCACGAAGCTGTCCCATACGGATGGAACGCTCTTTTTTGGTTGTTAAAAGTTTCATAATCGGTGGCTGGATGATCGGTACCAATGACATATAGGAATACGCCGCCACGGCGATCGGACCCATCAGGTCATTTTGATGTAATTTTCCGGCCAGGAAGATGGAAGTCGGTCCATCTGCTCCACCGATGATGGATACTGCTGCAGCTGCTGCATCGGAAAAACCGAATACGATAGCCAGCAGATATGCGGCAAAAATACCGAACTGTGCGGCTGCTCCCAAGAGAAAACTGATTGGGTTTGCGATCAGCGGACGGAAATCCGTCAGTGCGCCGACACCAAGGAAAATCAGGGACGGAAGGATGGACCACTCATCCAGTTTGAAGAAGTAGTGCAACAGACCTCCGACACCGTTGCTTGCATTTTCCGGAGAAATCATGATATCCGGATAAATATTTACCAGAAGCATACCAAACGCGATCGGTACCAGCAGTAACGGTTCATATCCCTTTTTGATTGCTAAATATAAGAACACACAGGCAACGGCGATCATCAGATAGTTTCCCCAGGTCAGATTGAAGAACGCAGTCTGATGCACGAGATTGCCCAATGTCTCTGCTATATTACCTGACATGTCTACCTCCTGTCTTATGCGTTCATAGTAGCAAGTACTGCTCCTGATTCTACGGTCTCACCTTTTGCAACCTCTACGCTGGCAATTGTGCCGTCCTGTGGTGCAACAACCGGTGTTTCCATTTTCATGATCTCAAGTACAACGACAGGATCACCTTTCTTTACAGCTGCACCCGGTGCTGCTACAACGTCAACAACTTTACCTGCTGCGCCTGCTGTGATGGAAATGCTTCCTGCTGCGCCTGCGGCTGCTGCCGGTTTTGCTGCCGGAGCCGGAGCCGGTGCTGCTGCTCTCGGAGCCGGTGCTGCTGCCGGAGCGCCATTTGTATTTTCTTCTACGGTTACATCATATACGTTTCCGTTTACGGTAATTGTATAACTTTTCATTTTTCTATTCTCCTTAAACAAAATGGTGTGATTAGCGTCTCTTGATCGTACGGACTCTGAAACTGTCTACCGGTACATTCTCACTTGCTGCGATCGCGGCTGCGATAACAGCAACCAGCTCCAGATCGTCTGTTTCCTGTACCGGAGCTGCTGCAACAGGTGCTGCCTTTGGTGTCTCTGCTTCCGGTTCTGCTTTTTTTGCAAATTTTTTCTGGATCACAGGAATGATCTTGAAACAGTAAATGATCAGCGCAATTGCGATCAGCATAACGAATACCGTTCCCATACCAAGGACTGTATTCTGTAATGCATTTGCCAGTCGGGCTTTTCTGTCTGCTGCCTGCGCAAATACGGTCATCCCCGGAAGCTGTAAAGCCAGAAGTCCGAGACTGCCTGCCGCAATCCCTTTGATATTCTTTCTCATCTTCACTATCTTCCTTTCTTTTACAACATGGAAAATGCCATGATCAGATGTTTTCTTGTCTGTGCCGGAGCGATGACTGCATCCACACTGCCTCTTGCTGCTGCGGAAGTTACGGCATTCTGTTTTCCTTCATAAGCAGCTGCCTGTTTTTCAGTTGCTTTCTCTCCTTCAGCTGCAAATAAGATATTTGCTGCTTTTTCAGCTTCCATCATACCTACTTTAGCGTCATCCCATGCAAATACCATATCAGCATCGCTGATGCTTCTTGCGCCCATAGCCACATAAGCACTGCCGTAAGTATCGCCCATGATCAGGTTTACTTTACTGTTGAAACCACCATCATGATAAGCCTTTACCAGTTTTGCGATAGCCTGTGGAAGACCTTTTTCTGTCTGCTCTACTGCTGCAAATCCATCTGCTGCTGTCACAGTCAGAAGCGGAATCTCGCAATCGTTACAGAATGCGACGAAAGCTGCTGCTTTCTCACATCCGTCTACGGTAAGTCCGTCAGCCAGGTCTGCTGTCTTCTCACCCTTTTCATCATAAAGTGCATCGGCATTTGCCACTGCACCAACTAAAATTCCATTTAATGTAAGGAATCCTGTCACCATCTCCGGTGCGTAATCCGGACGGATCTCCAGGAATTTATCGTCTGCACACTCGCCTAACAGTGCCCGTGCATCTTTCATTGCACATGTCTTATCGGAAATGTAACGGTTCAGATCATCCTCTCCGCAGCGTCCGTACTCCTCATCAATGAGCATGACTACCAGCTCACGGATTTTTGCCAGAACAGCATCTTCACTCTCCAGTACTTCTGCCTGTCCGGAAACTGCTGCCTGATAATCTGCAGAATCAAACTCGCGGGAAAGCTTTTTATTATCCTGAATTGTATGCGGTGCATTCACATACATCTGTGCTTCTTTTGTCATAAATGCAAAATCACTCATGGCCGGGATCAGTGTCATGCCACCTGCACAGTTACCCATTACTGCGCTGATCTGAAGTACACTGTCCGCATACTCAGCCTGCTTTGCAAGGACACATCCAAAGCTGTCCAGTGCATCTACAGACTCCTGCAGACGAAAACCGCCGCAGTCTAACAGTCCGATCACCGGAGCTGCTGCCTTATCAGCCATATCATATAATTTTGCAATTTTCTTTGCGTGCATCTCGCCCATCGTTCCGTTCAGCACATCACGGTTCTGACTGTATACATACACCGGATTGCCCTCAATCTGTCCGTATCCTGTAATGACACCATCGGATGGTGCAGACTGGTCATTTACGGTAAAATCTGTTGTGCGGGCGGAAACTAATGCGCCAACCTCTACGAAACTACCCTCATCCAACAGACGGTTGATTCGCTCCAACGCTAAACATTCTGCCATATTGCCTCATACCTCCTTGAGATTGTTATTTTATTAACATACCAGATTCATTCTACTTCATTTTTAACAAAATTTCAAGAAAAATGTTCCTGTTTGCCTATATATTTTTGCGCTTTTCCTTGGCATATTCACTTGTATTCTATGCAAAGTATACAAAATACTAAGCAGCATCCTTTTTGATTGTGAAAAATATAATTTTTTTATTAAACTTGCCTCATCCTCTGTAACTATTAAAACACCAGTTGCATTGCTTTGTAAAAATCATTCTTGTTATGAAGATATTCCTTTTCGGAATCAGAAACAGAAATACGCACCATGCCTGCTATACATGGTGCGCATCCTGTAATTCTATGGAGTACTCAGTTTTGCAACCGAATGGATCTGCTCAGCATAAACGATCTTCTATATGCATGGATTTTTATTTGATGAATTTTACTTCCGGATAAATCTTCTGCTTTGCAGCTTCTTTTCTTTCATTATAAATAACTTTCTGTTCTTCGAATAAATTGCGTCCGTTTGCATCAATGGATACGATGAGCGGGCCAAATTCTTTGACCTTACAGCACCAGAGTGTTTCCGGCATTCCAAGTTCATCCCAGTGATGCTCCGCAATATACTGCACTTCGGTAGCAGCCACAACAGCGCAGCCTGCCGGGAATACACAATGAATGGCTCCGAAATCTTTACATGCACGCTCGGTATTCGGTCCCATGCCACCTTTGCCGACAATCACGCGGACACCAGTCTGCTCGGTAAATTCGTACTCGAATTTTTCCATACGCATGGAAGTAGTCGGTCCAACGGATACCATCTCATAATCATCCTCAGTTCCTTCGATTTTTCTTACAATCGGTCCTGCATGGAAAATTGCTTTGTTTCTGATGTCATATGGAAGTTCTCTGCCATATTCCACCAGTCTACGGTGTGCCACGTCACGACAGGTCATCAGATCGCCGTCCAGCCATACAATGTCACCGATTTTAATATCTGCCAAATCCTCCTTGCTTACAGGAGTAACCAATACTTTTTTATCGCCTCTGATTTCAATCATCTTTTTATTCTCCTTTTTCACGAAATATTTGCATAGCTTTCACTTTTCGCCAATCATACATCTGGAAAGGAAAGCCGTTACTTTTTACTCAAATTTCCAGGTAGAATGTGTATCACAGACTACGTTCAGATCTTTGTCGATCACAATGTGACCACGACGATGTGACCAGCATCCTACGTTTACAGCAACACCGATAGTAGACGGATGACGTGCTGTATTCTCAATATTTACACCCATGACAGAATATTTTCCGCCCATACCCTGCGGTCCAAGGCCAATAGCATTGATTCCATCCTCTAAAAGCTGCTCCATTTTTGCTGCATTTGCATTGTCATTGTGGGAACCAATCGGTCTCATCAGCGCCTTTTTAGAATTTAATGCCGCAGTCTCTACAGAAGTTCCGACACCGACACCAACCAGAAGCGGCGGGCAGGCATTTAATCCATAAGTAGTCATCTGATCAAGTACAAAATCGGTGATTCCTTCATACCCTGCACCCGGCATCAGTACCATTGCTTTACCCGGAAGAGTACATCCGCCACCTGCCATGTAAGCATAAATCTCACACTGGTCGTTATTTGGGACAATATCCCACCATACCGTCGGTGTTCCTTTTCCGACATTTTTCTTTGTGTTGTACTCGTCAAACGTCTGTACAGAATTGTGGCGAAGTGGTGTGGCAAATGTTGCCTGCACAACCGCATCTGTCAGCAGAGCTTCCAGCTCGTTGATGTATGGGAAGTTTGTTCCGCATTTGAGCCAGAACTGAAGGACACCGGTATCCTGACAGCTCGGACGGTCAAGTTCTACTGCCAGTCCCTGATTTTTTGTCATGGTTTCATATAATACTTTCGGCAGTGCCGCATCTTCTTTGGAGCCAAGCTCCTCTAATTTTGTCACAACATCATCCGGCAGTTTTTTTCCGATATGTCCGACAAAATCAGCCACCATGTCTGTTAATCTCTTGATTTCTTTTTCTTTCATTGAATCGCACCTCCAGCAATTTTTACTTTAAACTTTAATACTAGCTTCGCCGCTTATACAGCAGCTTTTTAATGATAAAATGGGAATAAAATTGGTAACAAAATCATACATAACGCAAAGGATACAAGGATCAGCGGCAGTCCTGATTTCACGTAATCTTTAAAGCTATAACCACCAAGTCCGACTACCATTGTATTTGCAGGCATTCCGATCGGTGTTGCGTAAGCGCAGGATGCTGCAATTACCGTTGCAATAACCACTGCTCTTGGATCTGCCCCAAGGATATCTGACATAGATACCGCAATTGGAACCATCAGCGCTGTGGTTGCTGTGTTTGACATAAAGTTTGTCAGAACACATGACACTACAAAAATGACAAACAATAACATCATCGGGCTTGGATTTTTTCCAAGGAATCCTACGATTGTGTCCGCGATCATGGTTCCAGCGCCTGAGGTATCCAGTGCATTGGCAAGCGCCAGGGAACCACCGAAGAGGAGAACTACTTTTAAATCTATGGATTTCAGTGCAGCGCTTCCGGAAATAACACCGGTTAGTACAACTACACAGGCTCCGATACAGGCAGATACCTGAATTGGAATACCAATCTGTTTTTCAAAGATCATTGCTAAAATAACCGCGATCAGCACTACCAGAGACGTAATCTGTTTCCACTTTGGCACATGACTGAAATCCGGTTTTGTCTCTGCCACTTCTGCCACACTTTTTGCAGAAGTCTTCGGAAGCAGGCGGTATCCGATGAAAACAAAATAAACGATACCTGTCAGAAGCATTGGGATTCCGATCGGCGCATACATAAAAAATCCGGTTTCTTCACCAAGATTCTGCAGGGCATCCACACCCATCAGATTTCCCGGTGCTCCGATAATGGAGAGGTTTCCGCCAAGTGCTGCTGCAAATACCAGTGGCATGAGCAGGCGGCTTCTGGAATATCCGGATTCATCTGCAATTCCACAGACAACTGGGATCAATACTGCTGCGGTCCCTGTATTTGACAGGAATCCTGACATGACTCCTACGATCACCATAATGGCAACCATCAGGATTTTTTCATTTTTTGCAAATCTGGTCACCACCCCACCAATCTTGTTTGCCATGCCGGTTTCAAAAAGTGCCTGTCCTACTACAAACATTCCAACGCACAGAATCACGTTGCTGTTTACATATCCGCTGAATGTCTGGGAAGCGTCCAGAACCCCGGTCACATTTAATCCGATTGCTACAATCGTAGCGGTAAGCCCCAGTGGAATCTTTTCTAATATAAAGCTGACAATCGCAAATATCAGAAATAAAATTGTTATTGTCGATGCTGACATTTTTCACCCTCCCTGTAAAGAATTGTGAATCGGCCGTTCTCTTTATTTGATATCTGTATTGTAAATCATGTATATTCATTTGTCTATTTAATGAATTTTAGCTTGCCATAAATAAAATTTATAGTATACTTTAAGCAAAAGGAAGTTATTGAATTCATCTGATCATTCATCAGTGGTGAATTTATGACGGAAAGCAGCTTCGACGAAAGGAAGGAGAATTTTTATGACCTTAAATCAGTTGAAATATTTTTGTGAAACATGCAGATGCCACAGCATCACCGCTGCTGCAAATCAGCTGTTTGTGACACAGCCGGCCATTTCACTGGCTATCCGGGAACTGGAGGCTGAATTTGGCATCACACTTTTTACACGATTCAACAACCGGCTCACCCTGACGGAAGACGGCGCACTGTTTTATAAGAAAGCTGACTACATTCTGCAGTACTGCAAAGATATGCAATTTGAATTGAACGGCAGCCGGATTCAGCAAAATCCGATCCACGTCGGCATTCCTCCGGTGCTCAGCAGTTTTTTCTTTCCGGGACTCATTGATGCTTACCGTTCCAAATATCCAGATGCTCTTGTATCCCTGGAGGAATATGGTTCTGTACGTGCCTGCGATCTGGTTCTGGAAGATAAACTGGATCTGGCTCTCGTCAATATGGAAATGTATAACATCGACCAGCTGGACAGCCATGTACTTATTCACGACCAGCTTGTGTTCTGTGTATCCCCGGAACACCCACTGGCAAATCATACTTCTATCAAAGCTGCTGATCTGGATCATCAGAATGTTATTTTGTTTAATAAAGATTCTGTACAGAATGCCATTTTACGCACCCGCTTTGATTTCGGAAATGCCCATCCGAATATTGTCATGCAGGGAAACCAGCTCTATACCATGATTAATTTTATTCGCTCCGGGACAGTGGGATGTTTTCTTTATAGCTGCATTACCGCAGGACTGCCGAAATACAAGGCCATACCTATGGAGCCGCCAATGAAAACGGATATTGGTATTGTATGGAAAAAAGGACGCTATCTGACGACGCAGATGCAGAATTTTATTACGTTTGTGAAAAAATATTATGATGCATAAATACAAAAAGCTTTCTGACAGAACCTATCATTCAATCATGATTTTTCTGGTCAGAAAGCTTTTTTAATTAACGATTTCTCTTGTTTTTATAAGGATAAACTCTGGGCAGAGACTCTCTCTGCCCCAATCCTAATTACCCGGATAAGTAATGACAGACTCTACGTCGTAACCTTTCAGTTTCTCACGACCGTTTAATCCAGCCAGTTCCATCAGGAATAATACTTTGACAACTTCTCCGCCAAGGCTCTCGATCAGTTTGATAGCAGCCTCAATGGTTCCGCCTGTTGCGATCAGATCGTCTACTACGACCACTTTCTGACCCGGTTTGATGGAATCTTTGTGCATCTCAATCTCTGCTGAACCGTACTCAAGGTCATATTTTGCAGAAACAGTCTCGCATGGAAGTTTTCCTTTTTTACGAACCGGTACAAAACCTTTTCCAAATTCGTAAGCCAACGGTGCGCCAAAGATAAATCCTCTGGATTCTGCTCCAACTACCACATCAAAATCAACGCCATCCAGCCGCTCTTTTAATCCGTCAATGGCAAGTTTCAGTCCGTCCGGATCCTGTAAAACGGTTGTTATATCTCTAAAAATAATACCCGGTTCCGGAAAATCAGGGATACTTCTAACGTAATCTTCTACTTTTTTCATAATATGTATAGTTCCTCCTGTATTTTGGATCATCACTCAATTTTATTATTATACATGAAAACTTCCTGGAGATAAAGAGATTTTTTCCAGTTCTTCAAATTTTGCGATTCCATCCGGACACAGTTCGCAGGAAATCTGAAATTTTTGCAGGGCAGTTTTGGTTTCTGAACCAAACACTCCATCTACAGAAATGGGATATCCTGCCTCACAAAGTTCCCATTGTAACCAGCGCACTCCTTCTCCGTGAGTGATTTTTTTTGTTTCCGGATATTTTGCTGCTTCTTCTGGTTGCATAATCCATGCACAGGGACGTAAATATGGATTTTCACCTTTCCGTGTAATGCTGAATTTTTCTGCCGTATTATCTATTATATGACTCTCCACATCGTAATTTACCCACGGAAAAAGCAGACCGCATTTCCAGTCATTATCGCTCACATTTGAGCAGATGGTTCCATAGTTGATTCCTTTTGCTTCCACGCAACGATACGCGCCATCACGTTTACCAAGATAAACGCCTACATGACCCGGTTTCCAGAGTACAGTTCCTACAGGGAACCATGCATACGATTCATACATTTTGGGAGAAGAACACTGATCTGACGACCAAAAATTTTGCTTTGTAAACCGTTGCTCTCTTGACTCAAAATTCTGTATCATAATTCGTTGATCTGCCACCGCATACATTTGCGCAGAGCTCAATTCCATGCCCAGATAAGCCCCGATCAGTCCGGAACAATCAGTATTTACTTTTCCGACCTGTTCCTTCTGCCTTGCCTGCTCCATGTAATTATCCGTCACCAGATCCGGTAGTTTTTCATGCAGTTTCTGTATAAATTCTTCTGTCAAAATTCCATGAGAGATTTTCGCTCCGTAAAAATATGGCGTTCCGATTCTGCCTTCTGCGAAATCTGCTAATCCCTGTCCCGTCAGATTACTTTGCAGGTTCATCATGGTCATTTTCCATCCCTTTTCATTCTCTATCTATTAATTAGTATGAAACTATCTGTAAAAGTTGATCATATAACACACAACCTGCTATTTCTTAGGCAAAAACATTCACACATATACGGACTTGTTATTACTCCCCACTTATAGAGCGGAAGTCTTCTCGACCATGAAAAAAATATGGTTGATCCAGCTTTCACTAAATCAACCATATTTTCGTTTCATAAGTTTTTGTTATTTGACTTTTCCGTTAACAACGTGATACCGCACACCATTCTGTGTTACATATCCATTATAGGAAAAATCAACTTTTCCGTTTCTGATGTACCAGCGACCATTTTCGTTGCTTGCAATTCCATTAAAATTGAAATTAACTTTTCCACCTTCAATACGCCACCAGCCATTTTCATTCTTTGCTACTGTGTTGGCGCTAAAGTCTACTTTTCCATTGCGGATCAACCACCAGCCGTTTTCGTTCTTTGCTACTGTGTTGGCACTAAAATCTACCTTTCCGTTGCGGATCAACCACCAGCCGCTTTCATTCTTTGCTACTGTGTTGGCAGTAAAAAAAGTCTACTTTTCCGTTGCGGATCAGCCACCAGCCGTTTTCATTCTTTGCTACGGTATTAGCATTAAAGTCTACTTTTCCGTTGCGGATCAGCCACCAACCATTTTCGTTCTTTGCTACGGTATTGGCATTAAAGTCTACTTTTCCGTCTTTGTTGATGTACCACCAGCCATTGTGGTTTTTAGCAACAGTCACTTTCTTCTGTACCACACCATTTACCAGATTGTACCAGGTTCCATTTACTTTAGCCACATCTGTAACGTACTGACGTGTTCCATTCAGATAATATACATCTTCTCCATCAACCGTATAAATGCCTGTTCCATACGCCGTCAATGACGCAAATTCTTCTTCGGCCTTCTGAAGTGCCTCGTAATTGCTTACCTGTGCTTTCTGCGCATCTGTCAATGCATCATATGCTGCTCGTGCTTCTGCAATCGCACCTTTGCTCTCTAAAGTAATGTCCGTTCCGATTGCATCAATCTTGCTCTCGACGTCTTTTACTTTTGCTACATCTTCTTTCAGTTCTGCAAGTTTTTCTTCGGCTTTCTGAAGTGCTTCGTAATTACTTACCTGTGCTTTCTGCGCATCTGTCAATGCATCATATGCTGCTCGTGCTTCTGTAATTGCGTCTTCGTTATCTAAGGTAATATCTCCAAGTGCATCAATCTGGCTCTCTACAGCTTTTACCTTTGCTGCATCTTCCTTCAGTTCCGCAAGTTTTTCTTCGGCTTTCTGAAGTGTCTCGTAATTGTTTACCTGCATCTTCTGTAAATCAGTCAACGCATTATACGCTGCTCGTGCTTCTGCAATCGCCTCTTCGCTGGCTAAGGTAATATCTCCAAGTGCATCAATCTGTTTTTCGGTTGCGTCAACGTCAGTGTCTGTCGAACCTGCATAATATGCTTCCACATTGTCCAGATTCATCCACATGCTTCCGCTCATCTTTCCATATACACCAATGGTCATGGTTCCATCTGTTACTTTCACCGGAATACCAACTTTGACCCAGTCGTTTTCGGAAATCGGCATATCCTGTTTTGCGATAACATTACCCGCGCTGTCCTTGGCATAGAGATAGCTCTCATCTCCGTCAGCGTAATCACCTTTTATCATGGCAGTCACATAATAGGTTCCATTCTCCAATCCTGTTAAAGTCTGGTAAATATGTCCAAGGAATGCACTGCTGCTCCAGAAGCTGATACGTGTTTTTCCCGCATAAGGTGTTTTATTTTCCAGAAAAGCTCCTGTACCTTCAAGAGACCAGTTTGGAATTGATCTTTTATTTGACCATGCTGTTTCAAAATCTCCATTTGGAACCGTAATCTTCTCTTTTGACATCAGTACCGGCATGGTTGTCTCTTTATTCTCAGTAATTACAATATTCGATTTAACAGCGGTCAGACTACCGGAAGTAACAATTGCCTGATAAGTTCCCGGAACTACTCCGCTTAACGCAAGTTTTCCATTTTCATCTGTCTGTGCTGTATAAGTCAAAGTATCTGCTCGGTTGTCTGTTTTTCTCAATAATACAGATGCATTGCTTACCGGTGTTCCATCTGTCAGGAAAACAAAGCCGCTCAGGTCACCGGACATACTCTTCATTTCCTGATTGGAAACGGAAGTTTCCTCCCCTTTTGTCACCTGTATTTCAACATCTGAAATTGTCTCATAAGTACCTTTTTCAAAACTCAGAGTATATGTACCCGCCGGAATCCTACGGAATTGATACTGTCCACTCGCATCGGTCTCAGTCTGTGCCACAACGGTATCGCCCTGTTTTAAGCTTACCGTTACACCTGCCAGTGCAGCATTACCGCTTGTAACGGTTCCTGCAATATTTCCGGACAGATTTTTTACGGAAAAATCAATGCCGCTGACACTTTGACCAGATACAACTTCCACGCTGCTGTCTGCTCCCTCAATCTCGGTTACATCTAATTCAGCACTGATGGTATACTTACCCGGTTTTAAGGAATCAAAGCTATAGTCTGTTTTTTCTCCATCCAGCAGAATTGTTTTTGTATAAACATCCCCTGTCTCACTCTGTGCACGTAAAATCAGATTTTCACCGGTCAGATCAGAAGAAATTGTTCCGGAAACTTTTCCCATTTCCACTGCATCGGTAGATTTCACAAAGGTGACATCATCAATATTGCACCATGCATTTGCTTCTCCGTCTGCCTTGAAACCAACCGTTACTTTTCCGCCGGAAACAGTTACATTTTTCATTGTAACGTCTGTCCATTCTGACTGATTCTGTGGAATATCGATGCTCATGGATACATCACCGGATTCTGCATACATCTGCAGTTTCTGGAAGTTTCCACCATTTTTAATTTTGGCACTCATATCATAAGTTCCATCCGGCAGGGCAACATACTGATTACTCTGGATCGTCTGTGATACGCCACAGGAGAAATCTGTGCTGTCGCCCAGGCGCAGTGCATATTTTCCGGTTGTTGTGGTTCCATTGTTATTAATCGGGCTTTTTCCTTTTGTCACCTGATTCGTCCAGCCTGCCAACGCTGTACTGCCCACACGATCTGCATCAAAGCTGCCATTTTTTACATAGTTATTTTTATCTGCAACCGTCCATGTTCCAGTCTCTGCGTCCAGATTCCATGCACTCAGAGAATTGTAATATGGAGTTCCGTCTTCTGTAAAAGATAACGGGCACCACTGGTTATAACCAAGTCCGTTTCTGGCAAAATCTGCCCAACGGTCTCCACAGAATAATACGGTCTCCTGCTCGGCTCCTTTTACGGTGTAGAAAAATCCAGTCTGGGTTACATGGCAGAAGTCATCGCTGCAGCCCGGCATTATCTTCATATTTGTCTCTGGATTCTTTGCTTTTGCAGCCAGATAGGACTCATCTAAGCTATCAAGTACCATATAATATGCATGAGAAGCATTCCATCCATACAAATCTGATGCGCAGATATAATATTTGCCATTGTACTTGAACATGCAGTTTCCTTCACGCCCTGCTCCTTTGTATACCATATAAGAAGGTCCAAGTCCTACTTTACCATCTGCCTGTGTCTGAATCTCAGAGATAAAGATTTTGCTTCGTCCGGAACCATAGGAATATACCAGATAATCTTTTCCGGTATCTTCATCGGTAAATACGGTCTGATCACCGGTATTTGTTGTTCCGCCAGTATAGTCTCTCATATCAATACGCTGATTCCATTTAAACTGTCCAGTCGGACTGTCAGAAGTAAGTACCAGTACCTGTTTGCTGTAATTATCTGTCTGATTTTTATCCAGCTTATTATCCGGATCTGCACATTCATGCTGTACAAACAGTGCATACTTACCGGTATCTTCCATATATGCAACACCAAGACGTCCTACCCATTCCACATCCTGATTATCCATTTCTTCACGTTTTGTAATTTCTTCCGGAACTACCACGTCGCCCTCGTACTTCCAGTTCGTTAAATCCGTGGAACTATAACAGGTTACGCCTGCAAAATGGTTGTTCTTCTGTGCTTTACTGGAATCGTTATAGTATATCTCACTTTCGTCATACTTTACACCATACCAGTAATATTTCGTAACTCCATCAACTGTAAATTTAAAAATTCCACCACCCTGAGAATAAATTGGATTTCCGTCCGTATCGTGCCAGAATATATCATTTTCAATCTGGTTAGATACATCTGTGGTATCTGCTGCTTTTGCAGAAACACCTGTAATTGGTGACATTGCCATTGCCGCTGCCAGCAGACAGGCAAATGCTTTCATTGGAATCCCTTTTCTCTTCATTTTTCATATCCTCCTCTTTTTTCTTATAAGTTTTACTATCCTTCTTGCCCTTTAACTTCTTGCGCTCATTATAAACCACAATTTCTTTGTTTTCATTGTGTTTATTTTCTAACGTATTTTAAAAAATTGCTCTTAGTATCTACATTTTGGTAGATGCCCGTAATACCAGATCAAACCCCGGGGAAATCTTCTCACCCGCATCCTCGGATTCCAGCCATCCGATCAGTTTTTCACATGCAAGCCGTCCAAGCTCCTGTTCATCAAAGGAAATCGCAGTAACCGGCGGTATGTAATTTTGCAGAAAAAAACTATCATAAAAAGACACCACTTTTATGTCTTTTGGAATCGACAAATGCATGCGGTTTAATTTCATCAGTACATGGCTGCAAATTTTATCATCCATGCACACAATACATTCCACACATTTTTCTGCAAGTTCTTCCACTACGGCAAAGACATCTGCTTTCGTCGCGCAATTTAAATACACCAGATCCTGTGGTATTTTCTTGTGATAAATCTCATGTGCTCTCTCAAATCCGCGCAAACGTTTCTGTGTAACCGTATGCTGTTCGTTTCCACCAATCAATGCCATTCGGTTGATGCGCCGTCCCAACAGATAATCTGTCATCTGCATACAGGCTTCCACCGTATCATCATCCACATACAGTGCTTCATGTCCTTTCACTTCCCCGATAACCGCCAGCGGTACATGCTCACTTTCCAGATATTGGATCACCGGATCATTGGTCAGCGCCCGGGTTACGATCATTCCATCCACTTTATTTTCCTGAACCACCCGTTTGACTCTGGACAGATCGTTCGCCTCCAGCATGATCACAAGTACCTCATACAATTTGCTGGCAGCTGTTTCACAGATTCCCATCAGACACTGTTGGAAAAATGGTATTTCATTCAGTTCCTGATCTGCCGGAAGAAAAACTCCAATGTTGTATGTCTTAAAAGTCTCATCTGAAACATCTGTTTCTTTTTTCTTATATCCGATTCGTTTACAATAGGCAAGGATTTTCTTTTGCATCTCTTTCCCCACCCGGCCTTTTCCGGATAAAGCTCTCGATACGGTTGTCTTGGAACATCCTAAATCTTGCGCAATTTGCTCAATCGTTATTTTTGTATCCCCACTTGCTTTACTCATCTCCCATTTTTTCTGTTAATTTTGTATATATCTATATTACTTTGATATCATTTTATCGTCAATTTGCTTATTTCATAAAATCATTCCTCTGTTTTCTGTAAATTACACATATTTTCTGTTAGTTTGCGCAATTTTGCGCAACAGTTGTAATACATTCATTCCATGGAAGCTGTTATCACACATTCTTGCAACTGTATGACTTACATGGTTGTACTGATTACAATTACAGAAAAAAGAACTGCTTCTATGTATCATCGTCACATAAAAGCAGTTCTTTCTAAATTACTTAATCGCTTATTCTATTTTTCTTTCTTGTTCTTCGTACCAAACATGCCCCTTGCGCTTCACTCGTTTAGTCTTCATCCTGAAACCAGGCAAGTGCACAACGCACCGCACGATGCCATCCTTTTAACAGTTTTGCACGCTCTGCTTCTTCCATGGTCGGCTCGAATGTCCGTCCCAGATTCCAGTTCTTGCGGATTTCATCCTTGCTGCTCCAATATCCAACCGCTAAACCTGCCAGATAAGCTGCACCAAGTGCTGTTGTCTCAATACATTTCGGACGCTCTGCACGGATGCCCGCGATATCTGCCTGGAATTTCATCAGCATGTTATTTGCACTGGCTCCGCCATCCACCTTGAGATGTTTCATTTTTACTCCGGCATCTTCTTCCATCGCTGCGATGACATCATAGGCCTGATAAGCAATGGATTCTAATGTTGCACGGATAAAATGCTCCTTTTTGCATCCTCTGGTCACACCTACGATCGTGCCTCGCGCATAGGAATCCCAGTATGGCGCACCCATACCGGTAAAGGCAGGAACCACGTAAACCCCCTTACAATCCGGTACTTCATCTGCATACTCTTCTGACTGACGTGCTGTTTTTATCATACGCATCTCATCCCGCAGCCACTGGATTGCTGCACCTGCTACAAATACGCTTCCTTCCAATGCGTATTCCACTTCATCACTGACACTTGCTGCCAAGGTGGTCAGTAAACCATTTTTCGATGCAATCGGCTCTTTTCCGGTATTCATCAACAGGAAACAGCCGGTTCCATATGTAATTTTCCCCTCGCCTTTTTCAAAACAGCTCTGACCAAACAGTGCAGCCTGCTGATCGCCCGCTGCTCCGCACACCGGAATTTCTCCGCCGGTCACCGCCGGATCGGTATGACCATAAATATAGCTGGACGGTTTTACCTCCGGAAGCATACTCTCCGGAATATTGAATTTTGCCAGAATCTCTTTGTCCCAACAGCATTTATGAATATCATACAGCATTGTTCTGGATGCGTTGGAATAATCCGTCACATGTACAACTCCTCCGGTTAGATTCCAGATCAGCCACGTATCTACCGTTCCAAATAGTAAATCTCCTGCTTCTGCCTGTGCTCTGGCGCCTTCCACATTATCAAGAATCCATGCGATCTTGCTTGCAGAAAAATAAGGATCTGCGATCAGTCCGGTCCGCTCACGAATCAGCTCATCAAATTTTTCCTCTTTCAGACGTTCAATCTGCTCTGCTGTTCTGCGACACTGCCACACAATTGCATTGTATACAGGTGCACCGGTGTGACGGTTCCAGACAATCGTGGTCTCGCGCTGATTTGTGATACCGATGCCCGCGATATCTTCCGGCGTTGCTCCGGTCACTGCCATTGCCTCTGTCAGCACAGATAACTGTGTGGACCAGATTTCCCGTGGATTCTGCTCTACCCAGCCCGGCTGCGGATAAATCTGTGTCAGCTCCTTCTGTGCCATGCCACAGATATTTCCTTCATGATCAAATAAAATACAGCGGGAACTTGTGGTTCCCTGATCTAATGCCATGATATACTTTTTCCCCATGATCTCTCCTCATTTCCGTCAACTTTTCTTATTATTCTATGATGCCAGGGTCAAAAGCCTGAAACCACGATGTGCTTGCACAAGAGTGGTTTTATGGCTTAATGACCCGCCCCGATGAGCATAAAAGTGGAGCGTCAGCTTCACGATATGCGAATATTGGGTAGAATTGTGGGAGTACGAAGTACGGAACAATTCGTATGGCATCTTTTGACCTCAACATCATTCTATCGTATCGGTCAAAATGTTTCAACGGCTGATATAGATTTCGTTGCGACTACATCCACGCCGGTATCAGCCACATTTTCCACAATCACATCCCCAATCTGAACCGGTGCGGTAAGTGCCACCCTTTTTAATGCAACCAGACATTCCCGGATTTTTCCTTTTGGAATATCCGACGCTGTTTTTACAGATACTACCGGCAGATTTCCACCCGTTACCGGTACCGTCGATGTCACGATCCTTCTTGGATCAGTCAGTTCTTTTCTCGCATAGTCATCCCCGCGTTTGCAGGTATTTCCACTTACGGATACCACCTGCGCATCCTTTATTTCCACTGTCAGATTACAGCCCAGCGGGCAGCCGATACAAATCAGTTCTTTTCGTTCCATTATGCTTCCCCCTGTTCGATTCGGATTGTTATTTTGGATAAATCTTCATATTCCTGCAGTTTTTTCTTCTGTAAAATCACCTGTTCCATCTCGCCCGGTGCCATAACTTTCTTTTTCAGACGCATAATACAGGTATCATCAAAATAAACACATACTTCACAGTTTTTGTATACATTTCCAACACGGAAACGTACGATCTGTTTGTCCTGCATCCGATGTGGATGAATGGAAGCGGGTACCGTATAACGCACACCACCTTCCGGGCAGATGCTGATCTCTGTTACATCTTCTGCGAACTTCTGTGTCACATATTCTGCCGCAAAGGTGCCTGCCGCCCCTGCTTCTTCCGATACATAATCCACCAGATCATGCACATGCAACACGTTTCCACAGGCAAACACACCCGGAATATTTGTCTCCAGACTCTCATTTACAACTGGTCCGGAGGTTACCGGACTTAATTCCACACCTAATTTTCCGGAAAGCTCATTTTCCGGGATCAGACCACAGGATAACAATAAAGTATCACATTCATAGGTTTCTTCTGTTCCCGGAATCGGTTTCAGTTTTTTATCCACCTGCGCGATGGTAACCGCCTCCACCCGGTCTTTTCCTTTGATATCTACCACGGTATGACTCAGTTTCAATGGGATATCATAATCATCCAGACACTGTACAATATTTCGTTTCAGACCACCGGAATACGGCATCAGTTCTGCCACCACCTGCACTTTTGCGCCTTCAAAGGTCATGCGCCGCGCCATGATCAGACCGATATCCCCGGAACCAAGAATGACCACCTTTTTGCCAGGCATACGTCCCTCAATATTGACATAACGCTGTGCCGTTCCTGCGGAGTAAATGCCTGCCGGACGATAACCCGGAATATTTAAGGCTCCCCGCGACCGCTCTCTGCATCCCATGGCCAGAACAATAGCTTCCGCCTCCACTGTAAACATCCCCTGCTCCCGGTTCATACAGGTGATTTTTTTCTCCGGACTGATATCCACTACCATCGTTGACAGCAGATACGGAATCTGCATTTCTTCCACTTCCTCAATAAAACGCGCCGCATATTCCGGTCCTGTCAGTTCTTCCTTAAAAGTATGTAACCCAAATCCGTTATGGATGCACTGATTTAAAATACCGCCAAGCTGTTCATCACGTTCCAGAATCAAAATATCTTCCACACCGGCCTTTCGTGCCGCAACCGCTGCTGCCAGACCTGCAGGTCCGCCGCCGATAATCACTATTTTCGTTTTCATACTACAGATCCTCCTTATCAAATCCGGTCAGGAATCCTGAATTTCTGCCCTTTTTCGTAATCTCACTGATGTCGCAGCCAAGTTCCCTTGCAAGGATTTCCACGGTTTTCGGGGAACAAAATCCCGCCTGGCATCTGCCCATTCCGGCACGGGTTCTGCGTTTTACACCATCTAACGTTGTCGCTCCCAGCGGACGGTGAATGGCATCCAAAATTTCACCTTCCGTTACCATTTCACATCGGCAGATCACATTCGCGTATGCCGGATTTTTCCGGATCATTTCATGGCGTTCTTCCACGCTCAGTTCTTCCATGCAGATCACACCTTTTCTGGTGGATACAAACTCCCGATTATCCTCTGCCGGAAGCAGTTTTTCTACCAGTTTCCCCACATATACACCAATGGCCGGCGCACTGGAGAGTCCCGGAGATTCAATGCCTGCCACATCGATAAAGCCCGGTGCATCCGCCACTTCCTCAATGATAAAATCATTTTTCTCTGTGTGAGCCCGCAAACCGGCAAAGGATGTGATTGTCTGGCGTTTTGGCAGCTTCGGTGTGCTTAAGGCCGCGCGCTGCTGCAGGTCTTCCAGCCCTTCTGCTGTGGTTGCAATATTTTCCTTATCTGATCCGTCTACTGCAGTTGGCCCAAGCATTAGATTGCCATGAACGGTCGGAGTTACCAGCACACCTTTCCCATACTTTGTCGGAAGCTGAAAAATTGTATGTGTGACAAAACCTCCCACTTTTTTATCTAACAGGCAGTATTCGCCTTTTCGCGGAATGATATGAATTTTATCTGCACTGACCATATTATGAAAAACATCCGCGTACACACCTGCTGCATTTACCACCAGTTTTGTCTCATATACATGATCCTGCGTGTGAATCTCATAATATCCATCCTTTTTTACAATATTCTGAACTTCCTGATTTAACAGAAACTCTGCACCGTTGGTACATGCATTTTCTGCCAGTGCGATAGTCAATCCAAAAGGACATACAATGCCCCCAGCCGGTGCATACAGTGCAGCCACAACCTGATCAGAAACCTGCGGTTCCATCTCCCGTACTTCGTCACCAGGAATAATCTGGCATCCTTCCACTCCGTTTTTTTCTGCTTTTTCCAGTAATTCTTCTAATTTTGGTCTGTCTGCCTCATCAAAGCAAAGTACCAGAGAACCATTTCGTTTGTAAGAAAAATCCAGTTTCTTCGAAAGTGCTTCCATCATCTGGCTTCCCTGCACGTTCATCTTCGCTTTTAAAGATCCCGGTGTTGCGTCAAATCCCGCATGCACGATACCACTGTTTGCCTTGCTGGTGCCTTCGCAGATATCACTACAGCGCTCCAGTACCGCAACATTTCGTTTCTTTCGCATCAGTTCCCGGGCAATGGCGCTGCCGGTCACACCTGCCCCAATGATCATTACATCATACATAAAATCGTTCTCCTTCAACTAAAAAGAGCCGAACAAAAACAAACCATTTTCATGGTTTCCTTTTTGCTCAGCTCATAATCTCATGCAAATCAATATGTTATTTTCTGAATTTATTGTAACACTTATTGCGGTCAGACTCAAGTTATTACTGCAAATTTTGCAAATTCCAGAACTGGACGCCCCCAAGGAGTCTAAAACTTACGCACAAAAAAGGACAAAAAAATTTGTACTTCTTCTTATAATTATGTATAATGATACAGATATTAATTTTATGAAGGAGAGTTCTATGAACAAAAACAATCAGAAAAAAAACGCAGGTGCCTTAATCGGTGCCGCATTCCTCATGGCAACTTCTGCCATTGGTCCGGGATTTTTAACCCAGACCGGAAAATTCACGGACAGCCTGCATGGAAGTTTCGGCTTTGTTATTTTAATTTCCATCGTTCTGGCTGCCATCGTACAATTAAACGTATGGCGTGTACTCTGCGTATCCGGCATGCGTGGACAGGACGTCGCAAACAAAGTACTTCCGGGACTTGGCTATCTGGTAGCCTTCCTGGTCGTAGCTGGTGGACTTGTATTTAACATCGGTAACGTCGGCGGCGGAGCCCTTGGTTTTAACGCCTTACTTGGTATTCCGACAACAGTTGGATATTTCCTTGCAGGTGCCATCGCGGTCGTTGTTTTCTTATCTAAGAATGCACTGAAAGCCATGGATACCCTGACAAAAGTACTTGGTGGACTTATGATTGCCGTTATTTTTGTTGTGATCCTCATTGTTCGCCCGCCAGTTGGCTATGCTTTAAAAGAAACCGTTGCACCATCCGCACCGATGAGTGACATATTCCCGGCCATCCTGACACTGCTTGGCGGAACCGTCGGCGGATATATCACGTTTGCCGGTGCACATCGTCTGATTGATGCCGGAATCACGAAAAAAGAAAACCTTGGTGAGATCAAGAAAAGTTCCGTTATGGGACTTGGTATCGCAACTATCGTTCGTGTACTGTTATTCCTGGCAATCCTTGGCGTTGTTGTTGCTACTGCAACATCCGGTGCACATACACTGGACCCGTCCAACCCGGCTGCCGATGCATTTAAAATCGGCGCAGGTCAGATTGGATACCGCTTCTTCGGACTGGTACTTCTGTGTGCTGCCATTACCTCTATTGTAGGCTGCGCATATACTTCCGTATCTTTCCTGAAAACATTCAGTAAATTTATCGAAAAAAATGAAAAATGGTTCATCGTTGGATTCATCATCCTCAGCACCATCGTCATGGCACTGATCGGTCAGCCGGCTACTCTGCTCGTTCTGGCAGGCGCTCTAAACGGTCTGATCCTTCCAATCACCCTTGGTGTGTGTCTGATAGCTTCCAAAAAGAAAACTATCATGGGTGAGGATTACCACCATCCGACCTGGCTGCTGATCCTTGGTATCGTTGTTGTTGTCATCTCCGCATACCTTGGTATCACATCCCTCGGAAACCTTGCAACACTTTTTGCATAATGGAGCATAATCAATCATGAAAAACACAAAAATTCTTACCGCCGGAGATTCCTCCCTGCTCATCCAGTTTGGGCAGGAGATTTCTCCTGAAATCAATGCACAGATCACCGCATTTGTACATTTGATGAGAGAACAGCATGTGGAAGGTGTCACAGACGTGATCCCTGCTTTCACAAGCCTTCTCATCAACTATGATCCGCGCGTCATTGACTACCGCAAATTAAAACACCGTCTGGAAAAATTATTAAAACTGGAAGTCAGCAAAAAATCGTCTTCTTCCCGTATTTTTGAAATTCCGGTGTGCTACGGCGGCAAATACGGCCCGGATCTGGAAAACATCGCAAAACACGCAAACCTTACTCCGCAGGAAGTCATTGATATTCACTCTTCCAGTGACTATCTGATCTATATGCTTGGATTTTTACCGGGATTTTCTTACCTGGGCGGTCTGGATGAACGCATCCACACTCCGCGTCTGGCAAATCCACGTATTAAAATCCCTGCCGGAAGCGTCGGCATCGGTGGATCCCAGACCGGTATCTATCCGTTAGATTCCCCGGGAGGCTGGCAGTTACTGGGACTGACTCCGGTAAAGACCTATGATCCGAATCGCGAAGTTCCGATTCTTTTTGAAGCCGGTGACTACATCCGTTTTATCCCGGTCAGTGAATCTGATTTTACAACAATCAAAGATGAAGTGGAAAAAGGCACTTATACCTGCACCATTCATCCAAAGGAGGTGTAACCCATGGGTGTTCGTGTATTAAAGGGCGGCATGCTCACAACTGTACAGGATCTTGGAAGAACCGGCTATCAGAGTCAGGGCTTCGGTGTGTCCGGTGTCATGGATGTGCGCTCCTTTAAAATTGCAAACCTGCTGTTAGATAACCCGGAAAATGAAGCGGTTCTGGAATTTACCCTGATGGGTCCGACATTAGAATTTACTTCCGAAACCATCATTGCCATCACCGGCGGCGATTTCCAGCCACAGGTAAACGGAAAACCGATCAAAAACTATACGGCAGTCTATATGCACCGCGGTGATATCTTATCTTTCCGCGGAGCAAGAACCGGAAGCCGCGGCTACATTGCTTTTTCCAGTTATCTGGACATTCCGGTAGTCATGGGAAGCCGTTCCACTAATATCAAATGCTCCATTGGCGGATACAAAGGACGCCGTCTGATGGATGGCGATTATGTTGGATTCCGCATCAAACGTAGATATTTACCATATTATCTCTCCCGTACTCTGGATCTGGATGAATTTGATCAGGACGAAGTGACCTTACGTGTCATCATGGGACCGCAGGACAAAGCCTTCTCTGCCGCAGGCAGAAAGACCTTCCTGGAATCTGAATATACTGTAACCAGTGAATTCGACCGTATGGGATGCCGTCTGGAAGGACCGTTTATCGCATACAAGACCACTTCGGATATCATTTCCGACGGAATTGCCTTTGGATCTGTTCAGGTGCCAAGCCACGGAAAACCGATCATTCTGCTTTCTGACCGTCAGACCACCGGCGGATATGCAAAAATTGCCACGGTCATTTCCGTAGATATTCCGAAACTGGTTCAGCGAAAAACAGATCACAAGGTACGTTTTCAGGCAGTTACTGTGGAAGAAGCCCAGCAGCTTATGCAAGATGAACTTCACGAATTACAGGAATTCCGCAAACAGATCTATCAGCCGTGTAAGGAAGTTCTGGACTGCAGACTTGTGGCAAAACGTTTATCAAAACTGTTTCAGGATTAACACCAACTACTGAACTATTACAGGATTCTGTATCAACAGATTAGATATATATTTTAGCCATATATTCATACGATTTACCTATAGAATTCTTTTATTGAACATCAAAGGAGTAACAAATTATCATGGATTTACAACAGATTGAAAAACTTGTACAGATTATCGAAAATTCTTCCATGCTGGAGTTTTCCATTCAGGAAGGCGATACAAAAATTAAAATGAGTCGCCGCGGAACCATGGGCGTTCCGGGCGAAGCTGCAGTTACCGTCGCTCAGACTGCTCCTGCTGCCCCGCTGGAAGAAGATGCAGAGGATGAGACTTACATCACCTCTCCAATCGTCGGTACCTTCTATTCTGCTCCGTCTCCGGAAGCAAAAGCTTTCGTAAAAGTCGGTGACAGAGTCAAAGCCGGACAGACCGTATGCATTCTGGAAGCAATGAAACTGATGAATGAGATTGAAAGTGATTTTGACTGTGAAATCGAAGCCGTTCTGGCCAGCAATGAGCAGAAAATCGAATATGGCCAGCCACTGTTTAAGGTAAAAAAACTGGATGACTAAGGAGGCCTGCTGATGTTTCACAAAATATTAATTGCAAATCGTGGAGAGATCGCGGTCCGTATTATCCGTGCCTGCCGCAATATGGGCATCCGCAGCGTTGCCGTTTACTCCAAAGAAGATAAAAACAGTCTTCACGTACAACTGGCAGACCAGCGTGTCTGCATCGGAGAAGGACCTGCCCGCAACAATTACCTGAACATGGAGCGCATCATCACAGCTGCCCGTAACGTCGGTGCCGATGCCATCCATCCGGGCTTTGGATTTTTATCCGAGAACGCAGATTTTGTCCGTCTCTGTAACGAATACGGCATCACCTTTATCGGTCCAACCGCTGACGTTATCAACAGCATGGGAAATAAATCCCACGCCCGCAAAACAATGATAGATGCCAACGTTCCTGTCGTTCCGGGCACGAAAGAACCTGTCTATGATGCAGAAACCGGTGAAAAATTTGCCGACGAAATCGGTTACCCGGTTATGATCAAGGCATCCTCCGGCGGCGGTGGAAAAGGTATGCGTGTGGCAAAATCCAAAGACGAATTTGAATTTAATTTCAATATGGCGCAGCGTGAATCTGCCAATGCCTTTGGCGATGACACTATGTATATTGAAAAATTTATTGAAAATCCACGCCATGTAGAGATTCAGATCATGGCAGATAACTTCGGCAACGTAGTTGCCCTTGGAGAGCGTGACTGTTCCGTACAGCGAAATCACCAGAAACTGATTGAGGAATCTCCATCTCCTGCTATCACGGAAAAAATGCGTGCTTCCATGAATCACGACGCGATTCTTGCAGCAAAAGCTGTCAATTACACAAATGCCGGAACGGTCGAGTTTATTGTAGATCCGAAAGGCACTTACTATTTTATGGAAATGAACACCCGTATTCAGGTGGAGCACGGAGTTACAGAAATGGTCACAGGTACAGACCTCATTATTGAGCAGATCCGCGTGGCCATGGGCGAACCGTTAAGTTTTACCCAGAAAGATGTCACACCAAAAGGACATGCCATTGAATGCCGTATCAATGCAGAAATTCCGGAAAAAAACTTTATGCCAAGTCCGGGCGTTGTCAAACATCTGCACCTTCCGGCAGGAAACGGTGTCCGCGTAGACACTGCTCTTTACACCGGCTACCGTATTCCTTCCGAATACGACTCCATGATCGCAAAAGTCATCGTTCATGCGCCAAACCGCGATGCAGCACTGCAGAAAATGCGCTCCGCACTGAACGAAATGCTTATTATGGGGGTGGAAACAAACCTTGATTTCCAGTATCGTATTCTGAAAAATCCAGAGTTCTGTGAAGGGAAAGCCGATACCGGCTTTATCGAGCGCATTTTACGTCTGGACTAATGAATTGGTAAAACGGACATTTGCAATCCGCTTTTGCCACTTGCTTCAGGAGATCCCTGGCGCAGAAATCATTTTAAATCAGAAAGAGAGGTCATTACCATGTATCAGGTAGACTTAAACAGTGACCTTGGTGAAAGCTTCGGTCGCTATACCATTGGAATGGATGAAAAAATCATTCCTCTTATTTCTTCCGCAAACATTGCCTGCGGATATCACGCATCCGATCCTGTCGTAATGCTGGAATCCATTGCCAAAACCAAAGAGGCAGGCATCAAAATCGGTGCACATCCGGGGCTTCCGGATCTTATGGGATTTGGCCGTAGAAATATGGCGATTTCCCCGGCAGAGGCAAAAGCCTACACCTTGTATCAGATCAGTGCTCTGGGCGGCATGTGTCAGGCGAACGGAATGCGTCTGCAGCACGTTAAACCACATGGTGCCTTATACAACATGGCTGCCAAAGATTACGAGCTGTCTCTGGCTATTTGTGAGGCTATCCGCGACTATGATCCTGAAATTATTGTTATGGGATTATCCGGAAGTGAAATGATCCGTGCGGCCAAAGACTGTGGCTTAAAAGCAGCCAGTGAAGTATTTGCTGACCGCGGATATGAAGAAGATGGTACACTGGTGAACCGCCGCAAAGAAGGGGCCATGATCACCGATGAGGATGAAGCCATTGCCCGTGTCATCCGTATGATAAAAGAAGGTATTGTCACGGCTGTGACCGGAAAGGATATTCCGATTCAGGCAGATTCCGTATGTGTACACGGAGATGGCGAAAAAGCACTGCTTTTCGTTGAAAAAATCCGTAAGGCATTTACCGAAAATGATATTCAAATCTGTTCGCTTGCCGAAATAATTGGCTAGTTTTTCAGGTAATGAAAGAGAGAGTCAGAAAAGAATACAAGCTACCGTCTCAGGCTGCAGTATTCTTTTCTGACTCTCTCTTTTACAACAGCTCACACGCACCATTCGCAAAAGAGCTCGCTTGCGAGCAATACTTATTTTGCTCATAAGATGGTACTCCCTCTATATTACTTTCAAAAAGCCGTCCCACATGCAAGCATGCGGACGGCTTTTTTGTCAGGGCATATGTGAGTTGTTGAATTACATCATTCCCATTCCTGGTGCACCGCCTGCTGGCATTGCCGGAGCCGGCTCTTTGATGTCTGCTACAACAGACTCTGTTGTCAATAAGGTAGAAGCAACACTTGTTGCATTCTGTAATGCGCTTCTTGTTACTTTTACAGGATCAAGGATTCCTGCGTCTACCATGTTTACATACTCTTCTTTTGCTGCATCAAATCCGATACCCGGCTCGCTCTCACGAACTTTGTTGATGATTACAGCGCCTTCAAGACCTGCATTTGCAGAAATGTAGAATAACGGAGCTTCCAGAGCTTTCAGGATTACTTTTGCACCTGTCTTCTCATCACCTTCCAGTGTCTCAGCAAGTTTTGCAACTTCTTTTGTTGCATGGATGTATGCAGATCCGCCACCTGCGATGATTCCTTCCTCTACTGCTGCTTTTGTAGCTGCCAGAGCGTCTTCCATACGCAGTTTGCTTTCTTTCATCTCAGCCTCTGTAGCTGCACCTACACGGATCACTGCTACGCCGCCTGCCATCTTCGCAAGTCTCTCCTGCAGTTTCTCACGATCGAAATCAGATGTAGTTGTCTCAATCTCTGCACGGATCTGAGCAACTCTTGCTTTGATTGCCTCAGAATCACCTTCACCGTCAACGATGATAGTGTTCTCTTTCTGAACTTTTACAGATTTAGCCTGACCAAGCTGATCTAATGTTACGTCTTTTAATTCCAGACCAAGTTCGGAAGAAATTACTGTACCGCCTGTCAGGATTGCGATATCCTGCAGCATTGCTTTTCTTCTGTCACCATATCCCGGTGCTTTTACACCGACAACAGTGATTGTTCCACGTAATTTGTTTACGATCAGGTTTGTTAATGCATCACCCTCGATGTCCTCAGCAATGATGAGTAATTTTTTACCTGTCTGTAAAATCTGCTCTAACAGTGGTAAAATCTCCTGAATGTTTGTGATCTTCTTATCTGTGATCAGGATGTATGGCTCGTCAAGGTTTGCTTCCATTTTATCCATATCAGTTGCCATGTATGCGGAAATATATCCACGGTCAAACTGCATACCTTCTACTAAGTCTAACTCTGTCTGCATTGTCTTGGACTCTTCGATTGTGATAACACCGTCTGCGGAAACTTTTTCCATAGCATCTGCTACCATATTTCCTACTGTCTCGTCGCCGGCAGAGATTGCTGCAACTTTCGCGATATGGTTCTTTCCGTCAACTTTCTGGCTCATAGCTGCGATTGCTTTTACAGCAGCCTCAGTTGCTTTCTTCATACCTCTTCTCATAACGATTGGGTTTGCACCTGCTTCCAGGTTTTTCATTCCCTCTTTGATCATTGCCTGAGCAAGAACAGTAGCGGTTGTTGTACCATCACCTGCTACATCATTTGTCTTTGTAGCTGCCTCTTTTACAAGCTGTGCACCCATATTCTCGAATGCATCCTCAAGCTCAATATCTTTTGCGATTGTAACACCGTCATTTGTGATCAGCGGTGCACCAAAAGATTTATCCAGAACTACGTTTCTTCCTTTTGGTCCTAATGTAACACGAACGGTATCTGCTAATTTATCTACACCAGCTTCCAGAGCTTTTCTTGCCTCTGATCCATATTTTAATTCTTTTGCCATGATGAATTTCCTCCTTCATACACATTCACTAGCTATTTACGATGCATACGCTGTTTTTATGCATATGCTCTTTTCCTATTTACTATTCTGATTTTTCAGGTTTCTTTGCAAAATCCCGTATTATTCTGATATCTTTCAGAAATATAATTACTCAACGATTGCAAGGATGTCATTCTGTCTTACGATGATGTACTCCTCACCTTCTAATTTTACTTCGTTACCAGCATATTTAGAATAAATAACTTTATCACCCGGTTTTACCTGCATGGTTACTTCTTTACCATCTACCATTCCGCCAGGTCCTACAGCGATTACTTCTGCTTCCTGTGGTTTCTCCTGTGCGCTTGTTGTAAGGATCAGACCTGATTTTGTGGTTTCTTCTGCCTCTACCTGTTTTAATACAACTCTGTCGCCTAATGGTACTAATTTCATGATGTGATTCCTCCTTATTCTATATATAAGTCTTATGCTTTCTTTCGTTTTATTAGCACTCATTTCTTTTGAGTGCTAACCGATAGTCATATAATAGTTTTTTTGTACCTGAATCGCAACTAAATGATTTCTCATTTATTATTATATTTTTTCTTTATATCTTTAGTATACTCATTTTTTCTCACTTTTTCTCATTTTTTCATTTTTCTTAACAAACAGACATAACTATAAAGTCACATCTCTATATTACAATTTATAATAAAAAATAGCATCCTGAAAATTCAGAATGCTACTTTCTTCTTATTATATGTTATGTAATTACAACTTATATGACTCCAACACAGATATCTTCACGAAATTCCACGAACTATATCAATCCAAAATGCTTCAGTGCATGATAAATACCATCCTCATGCAGTCCCTTGGTCACATAGTTCGCATGTTCCTTAGCTACATCCGTTCCATCGCCCATAGCAATGCCCACACCGACAAAATCCAACATATCCACATCGTTGGCACTGTCACCAAATGCATATGTATCCTTTACATCGAGTCCCAACTTGTCACATACAAAAGCGATTCCGCTGGCTTTGCTATATCCTTTTGGTACTACTTCCATTGCCACATCCCCGTGAACCATGAAATCATAATCATCCTTTAATCGTTCGATCACTGCCGGATAATCTCTGTCGTGAATCAGTACAGAAAACTTGCTGGCTTCCCACTGATCCTCATGATTGCGAATCGGCAGCATGCAGTCTTTCATGACATCCAGCAGATATCTTCCGTATGCATCTCTGCTGATCATATCCGCATCCATATACAGCATATGCCGCCCCTCCATAACCATAGCAATATCATAGTCATAAAAAATCTGCACTGTCTTTTTCAGCAATTCCCGGTCAATCTCTTTGTACAGTAAGTCTTTTCCATCATATTCTATAAAAGTTCCACAACCGCTGACAATGCCGTCAAATCCCATGCCAAGCAATTCTTCACTGTTAATAAAAATTCTGGTTCGTCCGCTGCACAGAAATGTCTGATGTCCATTTTTCCGAAGCTGCCGGATCGCATCCTTGGTACTTTGCGGAATATGATTCTCTTTGTCCCATAATGTTCCATCAATATCAAAAAAAATCGCTGCCATATATGTATTTGTTCCTTTCTTTTTGCCTCATTTTTCCTGTTTTCTGATTATAACGGTTTTTACATCCAAATGCAAATAAAGTGAAGATTTCCTTAATATTCTCGGATTTGACAATTTAAACACAACTTCCATGCTATAATAAGTGCAAGAGAGTCAACATGCTGGCATGATTGACGAACGTCGAATTGGATCATATATGTAAACACATCAGCATGCTGACGTGTTTGATAAGTACAAATATAAGGAGGGATAGATTATGGCATATCCACATAAAAGACATCGTCTTCAGAAATTTATGGTATTTCTCATTGCTGTAGTTGTAATTATTTTGATTGGCTATTTTGTAGCCTTGCCGAAGATAAAAACAAAAGCTGCCGGTGTTGTGGCAGAGAAATTAATGGAATCCCAGATTGCTTCTGATACAGAAGCTGCTACCGGTGTCAACGCAAAAGAAATCATGGACGCAATGGATGAAGAAGACAAGGAAACTGTTAATGATATTATTACAAATCATATGTCCACAGAAACTATGAAAGAAGCCTCTTCCTATATCACAAGCGGTGATACTGCCGGTCTGAAACAGTATGCAAAAGATACACTGACAGCTTCTGAACTGGAGCAGATCAAGGAACTTTATAATAAGTATAAAAGTACATTTCAATAAATTCTTTAGGTTAGAATCGATGATGAGGTAAACGAAAAAGCAGTTTTGGCATTCCAGTGAACTGCCTCTTCGTTTACACCATTTTCGATTTGACCTA
>QWCK01000131.1_pt1 | contig 129331 bp, 117 predicted proteins | sample 1972571 | NCBI WGS metagenome assembly QWCK01 (sample SAMN09866710, study PRJNA288562) | Human gut metagenome isolate term2_stool, whole genome shotgun sequencing... | isolation source: gut | host: Homo sapiens | place: USA: California | reverse complement strand
TCGTAGTTCTTGAGAGTAAGGGAGAAGCTTTTCTAGAATCTATTTGTTGGTTAGATGCATGCGAAAAATCGGGCGATAAAATCGTTTATCACTGAGTTTTCGACTCTCCTGTTGAATGAGTTTCCGGTAGCGTTTGAGTACCTTATATTCGTACGATTTTCTATTCAACTGATTCATGATTTGGATTCGAAGGCGGTTTATAGCTCAGCTGAGATGTTGTACATGTGAAAACAATTGAGGACGATTTTTACAGAAGGAAAGAGTTTCTTAGCGATGGTAGTCATAGGGGATTTCTAGATTAGTTTTTGAGCGATTTTCTGGTTGACGATGGTCGCGATTTGGTGATTCTTCTTGACTAAGGAGGTCTCAGCGGCAGCCCCTTTCCTACAGACTTTACATAGGAAACGGCGTTTCTTTAACCGAATCAGCGTTTTGTATCCTGCACACTCTAGGTAAGATATTTTCGCTTCTTTTTGGAAGTCATATTTAGCTATTTGTCTTTGGTAGTAGGGGCATTTAGGAGCTAGATAATCTAGCTTAGCGATGATTTCTTTATGTGTTCTAGCATCTAGAACATCCAAGATAGTGATGTTAGGGTCTTTAATTCCGAGTAAGTTTGTGATAAAATCTAACTGTTCCATAAGATTCTTTCTAATGATGGTTTGATCACTTTTCATTATAGGTTTTATGAGACTTTGTTTACAACAAAAGAGGCTCTGTAATTCTTACAGTGGTTTTACCCACTACAGAAATTATAGAGCCTATCTAATGAGAAGTCCTTTGGTTCCTCTTACTTTTGTCAAAAGAGGAAAAAAGTGCTAAAATAAGATGAATAAATTTAAAGAGGTATTATCATGTCTAAGATTCTAGTATTTGGTCACCAAAATCCAGACTCAGATGCCATTGGGTCATCTGTAGCCTTTGCTTATCTTGCAAAAGAAGCTTATGGATTGGACACAGAAGCAGTAGCACTTGGAACTCCTAATGAAGAAACAGCCTTTGTTTTGAACTATTTTGGTGTAGAAGCACCACGCGTCATCACATCTGCTAAAGCAGAAGGTGCAGAGCAAGTTATCTTGACTGACCACAATGAATTCCAACAATCTGTATCAGATATCGCTGAAGTAGAAGTTTATGGTGTTGTAGACCACCACCGTGTGGCTAACTTTGAAACTGCAAGCCCACTCTACATGCGTTTGGAGCCAGTTGGATCAGCTTCTTCAATCGTTTACCGTATGTTCAAAGAACATGATGTAGCTGTTCCTAAAGAGATTGCTGGTTTGATGCTTTCAGGTTTGATTTCAGATACCCTTCTTTTGAAATCACCAACAACTCACCCATCTGATAAAGTCATTGCTCCTGAATTGGCAGAATTAGCAGGTGTGAACTTGGAAGAGTACGGCCTTGCTATGCTCAAGGCTGGTACAAACTTGGCTAGTAAATCTGCTGAAGAATTGATTGACATCGATGCTAAGACATTTGAACTCAACGGAAATAAGGTTCGTGTTGCCCAAGTGAACACAGTTGATATTGCTGAAGTCTTGGAACGTCAAGATGAAATCGAAGCAGCAATGCAAGCGGCTAATGCAGCAAACGGCTACTCAGACTTTGTCTTGATGATTACAGACATTGTCAACTCAAACTCAGAAATTTTGGCTCTTGGATCAAACATGGACAAGGTAGAAGCAGCCTTTAACTTTAAACTTGAAAACAACCACGCTTTCCTTCCAGGTGCTGTTTCACGTAAGAAACAAGTGGTGCCTCAGTTGACTGAGAGCTTTAATGCTTAAGATTTTGGGTGTTATTTCAAAATAGAAAACGTTCGTTTTCATATATTGAAGGGGAGTTTCGGCTCCTTTTTTCTAGGAGAGAAGCATGTTAGCAAATGGCGATTTGATTTTTGTAAGAGATGAGTCGGATTTGGGGCAGGCCATTCAGGATTCTACTGGGAACTATGGTCATGTTGCCATCTATTTGGATGGGATGATTTACCATGCTAGTGGAAAGGCTGGTGTTATCTGTCAAAAACTAAGAGACTTCTTAGAGCCAGCTTGTCTGTATGATCTTTATCTTTATCCAAAAATAGATATTCAAAAAGTAAAGAAAAGAGCTAACCAGCATCTTGGAGCTCCTTATAATTCTTCTTTTTACCCTGATGGAGAAGGCTTTTATTGCTCCCAGTATATCGCAGAAATCCTGCCTATTTTTGAGACTATTCCGATGCAATTTGGGGATGGGGAGCAGGAGATTAGTGATTTCTGGAATGAATACTATAGAGAACTAGGAATAGCTGTGCCTCTGAATCAGCCGGGGACCAATCCTAGTCAGTTAGTAGCATCCCCTCTTTTAAAATGTAAAGAAAGGAATCTTCATGATTCAGATTTTTAATCCTTCTCGTTTGACTCGACAACCATTTTTTATAGATTTGATTGACTATCTGGACCGGCATGACGATGTGATACTACGAGAAATCAAGGCTCAGTTTACAGATGTATTAGTTGATAAACTCATGGAAGAGTATATAAAGGCAGGCTTGATTCTAAGGGAAAATAAACACTATTCGCTCAATCTCCCTTTTTTAGAATCTACGGATGATTTAGTCCTTGATCAAGAGATTTTTATCAGAGAGGACAGTCCAGTCTATCAAGACTTGCTGGAGAAGACTTTTGAGACGGAATTGCGCAATCAAACCAATGCAGCCATTTTAATCGAACATACGGACTTTGCAAGGCAAAAAATGACCCTGTCTAATTATTTTTACAAGGTCAAACATCAGTATCCTCTGACAGAAAAACAGCAGAAACTCTATGATATTTTAGGAGATGTTAACCCTGAGTATGCCCTCAAATATATGACGACTTTTTTGTTAAAATTCCTCAAAAAAGATCAACCGATGCAGAAACGCCGTGATATCTTTGTGGATAGTTTGGTCGTCCTAGGCTATATTGTGCAAAAAGAAGATGGAAAGTATGAGTTAGCTGCTGATTTTGATAAGGAAAGACTGATTTTCATTAAAAAATAAAAGAAGGCTAGGAAATTCTCCTAACCTTCTTTTTCTTTATTCTTTATAGATAACGTTCTGCGATGGTTGCGTCTCCAGGATAGTCTTCTTTCTTTCCTTGGACGATTTGGTAGCAATCGGCTCCCTTACCTGCAATAATCACGGCATCAAGTTCTTGATTTGTGATGGCCATAGCTGCCTTGATGGCTTGTTCACGATCGGCAATCTTTTCTACAGAATGACTGATATAGCTACTGATTTCATCTGCAATTACCATTGGATCTTCATAGTTGGGATCATCAGCGGTGAGAAAGACTTGAATCTCAGGATGTTGATTGAGGAGGAGGCCAAAGTCTTTGCGGCGACTTTCACCCTTGTTTCCAGTCGAACCGAGAACCAGGGCAATTTTTCCAGTTTGATGAGTTTCAACAACAGAAATCAGTTTTTTCAGACTGTCGCCATTGTGAGCATAGTCTATGAAGACCTTGGCTCCATTTTTCTGAGTGAGAACTTCCATACGTCCAGGAACGCGGGTTGCAGCGATTCCTTTTTTGATATTTTCAAGACTGGCACCTAGACGAAGACAGGCAAGTCCTGCAGCAACAGCATTTTCTTGATTGAAGTGGCCGATGAGTTGGATATCATAATCACCAGCGAGTTTACCAGTAGCTGAAAAGCTAAAGGCTTTGGAGTTCCCGATTTGGTTGCTCGAATGACTACCATAGAAGTCATGTTCTTGATGTTCCACTTGTTCTTTCAATACAGAAAAGTGGTCCATGTCGCTGTTAATGACAACTGCTCGGCTATTTTTCATCAAGAGACGTTTGTGGTAGAAGTAATCTTCAAAGCTAGGATGCTCAATCGGTCCGATATGGTCAGGAGTGATGTTAAGAAAGACACCTACATCAAAGGTCAGGCCATAGACTCGATGAACAAGATAGGCTTGGCTAGAGACTTCCATTACAAGATGGGTTCGACCATTCTTAACAGCCTGAGCCATCATGTTGAAAAGATCGATGTTTTCAGGTGTTGAGAAGGAAGATTTAAAGAAGGTCTTGCCATCTAGAGTTGTATTCATAGTTGACAAGAGAGCTGTTGGGTAGCGTTGAGATAGGATGTGGTAAGCAAAGTAAGCAGATGTTGTCTTTCCTTTTGTCCCTGTGAAAGCGAGAATTTTTAGTTTCTCTTGCGGATTACCATAAAATTCCATAGCAATCAAACTCATGGCTTTCTTGATATCGTTCACAATGATGACGGGGATACCGACCTCGTAGTCCTTTTCTGCGACGTACCAGGCTAAGCCCTGACTTATAGCAGAAAGAAGGTATTCTTTTTTAAAGGCAGCGCCTTTTGCAAAAAAAAGAGTGCCTTCTTTTACTTTTCGGCTGTCGTAACTGATGCTATCAAAAACAACTTCACTGTAGTTGTAGTGGTAGTGTCCTTGGTCGATAATCTCGCGGAAGAGACCATCTTTCTTTAATATATCTAATACGGTTTCAATCTTTATCATACTTTCTATTGTAAACCGAAAGTCTGAATTTTACAAGTAACAAGGAAAAGTTTATAATGGAAGATGAGGAAAATTTCCTAGTTATTAAAATTTAATGAGGAAGCTATGTCTAACGAAAACAATCACCAGCAAGCCCAGATGTTGCGAGGGACTGCTTGGCTAACAGCTAGTAACTTTATTAGTCGCCTCCTTGGGGCTATCTACATTATTCCCTGGTATATTTGGATGGGAACCTATGCCGCCAAGGCAAATGGTCTCTTTACCATGGGCTACAATATTTACGCCTGGTTCTTACTGATTTCGACGGCGGGTATCCCAGTTGCGGTCGCCAAACAAGTAGCTAAGTACAATACCATGCGAGAAGAAGAGCACAGCTTTGCCTTGATTCGGAGTTTCCTAAGCTTTATGACGGGCTTGGGTCTAGTCTTTGCCTTGGTCTTGTATCTCTTTTCTCCCTGGTTAGCAGATTTGTCAGGTGTGGGGAAAGACCTGATTCCCATCATGCAGAGTTTGGCTTGGGCAGTTTTGATTTTCCCATCTATGAGTGTTATCCGAGGATTTTTCCAAGGGATGAATAACCTCAAACCTTATGCCATGAGCCAAATCGCCGAGCAGGTAATTCGTGTTATCTGGATGTTGTTGGCGACCTTCTTCATTATGAAGATGGGGTCTGGTGACTACTTATCAGCCGTTACCCAATCGACCTTTGCGGCCTTTGTGGGGATGGTGGCCAGTTTTGTAGTTTTGATTTATTTCCTTGCCCAAGAAGGTTTGCTTAAGAAAGTCTTTGAAACACGGGATAAGATCAATAGTAAGCGACTTTTGGTTGATACCATCAAGGAAGCCATTCCCTTTATCCTGACGGGATCAGCCATCCAGCTCTTCCAGATTTTAGACCAGATGACCTTTATCAATAGTATGAAGTGGTTTACCAACTACAGCAATGAAGACTTGGTTGTCATGTTTTCTTATTTCTCTGCCAATCCTAATAAAATTACTATGATTTTAATCTCTGTGGGAGTTTCAATTGGGAGTGTTGGTTTGCCGCTGTTGACGGAGAACTATGTAAAAGGCGACTTGCGGGCAGCGGCTCGCTTAGTCCAAGATAGCCTCACCATGCTCTTCTTATTCTTGCTACCAGCAACGGTTGGGGTTGTTATGGTAGGAGAACCGCTCTACACAGTCTTTTACGGTAAGCCAGATAGTCTGGCCATGGGCTTGTTTGTCTTTGCAGTTTTGCAGTCTACTATCCTAGGTTTGTATATGGTCTTGTCCCCTATGCTTCAGGCCATGTTCCGAAATCGCAAGGCAGTTCTTTATTTTGTCTATGGTTCCATTGCTAAGATCGTCTTGCAATTGCCAACCATTGCCATTTTTCACAGCTACGGTCCCTTGATCTCAACGACTATCGGCTTGATTATTCCGAATGTCTTGATGTACCGAGACATCTGCCAGGTAACGGGTACTCGTCGAAAGATAATCTTGAAGCGGACTATCTTGATTACCATCTTAACCCTTGTCATGTTCATCCTAGTTGGCTTCTTACAATGGCTGCTCGGTTTTGTCTTCCAACCAAGTGGACGTTTCTGGAGTTTCCTTTACGTAGCTCTCATCGGAGGGCTTGGAGGAGGTCTTTATGGTTTGATGAGCCTACGGACACGACTCTTGGACAAGATAATCGGCAAAGCTCAAGCAGACCGACTACGTACACGATTGAAAATATCGTAAGAAGATTTATAAATAAAAGCAATGAATTAACCTTTCTTTAATAGAAAGGTTTTTATAGTACATTTTTCTTAAAAAAGGAGAACTTTTTCTAAAATCAAGAGTAGAAAAATATGTTTTTTAAATTTTTCTTCAGAAATTACTTGACTAAATAAAACCAAAGCTGTATAATAAGACAAAACTTTTAAACAGGAGGTTCTGGAAATGAAAAAGTCTAAGGCCAAGTATCTGACACTTGCAAGTGTCGTGTTAAGCGCAGGTATCTTACTGAGCGCATGTGGAAACTCAAGTAGTTCTTCTAAAACATATAACTATGTTTATTCGAGCGATCCATCTAGTTTGAACTATCTTGCAGAAAACCGTGCAACAACCAACGACATCGTTACTAATTTGGTAGATGGGTTGATGGAAAATGACCAATACGGTAACTATGTTCCATCGTTGGCAGAGGATTGGACTGTTTCTCAGGACGGTTTGACCTATACTTACAAATTGCGTAAGGATGCAAAATGGTATACCTATGAGGGTGAAGAATACGCCCCTGTAACGGCGCAAGATTTTGTCACTGGGTTGAAATATGCTGCTGATAAAAAATCCGAAGCCTTGTACCTGGTTCAAGACTCTGTAGCAGGTTTGGATGACTATATCAACGGGAAAACAACTGACTTTTCAACTGTCGGTGTTAAGGCGATTGATGACCAAACAGTTCAGTACACTTTGACACGTCCAGAATCTTATTGGAACTCTAAAACAACTTCAACCATTCTCTTCCCTGTCAATGCAGACTTCCTGAAATCAAAAGGGGATGATTTTGGTAAGGTAGATCCTTCTAGTATTTTGTACAGTGGACCTTTCTTGATGAAATCTTTTGTTTCAAAATCTGTTATCGAATACAAGAAAAATCCAAATTACTGGGATGCTAAAAATGTCTTTGTGGACGATGTGAAATTGACTTACTATGATGGTAGTGATCAGGATGCCCTAGCTCGTAACTTTGTAGAAGGAGTCTACAGCTACGCACGTCTCTATCCAAATAGCTCAAGCTTTGAAGGCATTAAAGAGAAGAACAAGGATAATATCATCTATAGTATGCAAACCGCAACTTCTTATTACTTGAACTTCAACTTGGACAGAAAATCTTATAACTTCACTTCTAAGTCCTCAGATATCGAAAAGAAATCAACCCAAGAAGCAGTTCTGAATAAAAACTTCCGTCAAGCCTTCAACTATGCTTATAACCGTACAGCCTATGGAGCTCAATCTCAAGGGGAAGACGGAGCAACGAAGATTATTCGTAACTTGGTTGTACCTCCAACATTTGTAAGTATCAACGGAAAAGACTTTGGTGATGTTGTTTCAGAAAAGATGGTCAACTATGGCCAAGAATGGCAAGGAATCAACTTTGCGGATGCGCAAGATCCATACTACAATCCTGACAAGGCTAAAGCTAAATTTGCAGAAGCTAAGAAAGAATTGGAAGCTAAGGGTGTGCAATTCCCAATCCACTTGGATGTATCAGTAGACCAATCAGCTAAAAAAGGTGTACTTGAAGCAAGTTCTTTGAAACAATCCATCGAATCTGTTCTAGGAGCTGAGAATGTGGTTATCGATATCCAACAATTATCAACAGATGACTACGATAATTCTAGCTACCTCGCTCAAACGGCAGCTCAAAAAGACTTTGATATCTATAATGGCGGTTGGAGTGCTGACTACTTGGATCCATCAAGCTATCTAGATATCCTAAATGTCAATAACGGTGGTATGTTGCAAAACCTTGGTCTAGAACCAGGTGAGGTCAATGACAAGGCTAAGGCAGTTGGTCTGGATACTTACACTCAAATGTTAGAAGAAGCGAACAAGGAGCAAGACCCAGCGAAACGTTATGAAAAATATGCGGAAATTCAAGCTTGGCTCGTTGATAGCGCCCTTGCTATTCCAAACGTTTCTCAGGGTGGAACACCGACCTTGAGAAAGACAGTTCCATTCTCAGCGCCATTCTCACAAGCTGGAAATAAGGGTGTCGAATCATACAAATACCTCAAGTTACAAGATAAGACTGTAACGACTGATGAGTATGAAAAAGCTAAAGAAAAATGGTTGAAAGAAAAAGAAGAATCAAATAAAAAAGCGCAAGAAGAACTGGCAAAACACGTTAAATAACCAGTCTATTCAACAGGAAAAACGATAGTTTCTTAAGGAACTATCGTTTTTATATAGTTTGAAACTATAACTAGCTCTTGAAAACAAGAAAATGAGTTGGCGAAAATAAATGATACAATAGTTACTATAGATTTGGAGGTATTGTATGAGCAAAGAACTACACATCAACACAATTTTGGCCCAGGCAGGGATCAAGTCAGATGAGGCAACAGGTGCCTTGGTGACGCCGCTTCATTTTTCAACCACTTATCAGCATCCAGAGTTCGGTCAGTCTACGGGATTTGACTATACCCGTACTAAAAACCCAACTCGCAGTAAGGCGGAGGAGGTTTTGGCGGCTATTGAGTCAGCAGAATATGCCCTAGCGACGAGCTCAGGAATGGCTGCGATTGTACTGGCTTTTAGTGTTTTTCCAGTAGGAAGTAAAGTCTTGGCTGTGCGCGATCTGTATGGGGGTTCTTTCCGTTGGTTCAACCAAGTGGAGCAAGAAGGCCGCTTCCATTTTACCTATGCTAATACAGAAGAAGAGTTGATTGCTGAGTTAGAGAAAGATGTGGATGTTCTCTATATTGAAACGCCAACCAATCCCTTGATGTTGGAATTTGATATTGCCAAACTAGCCAAACTAGCTCATGCCAAGGGTGCCAAGGTAGTGGTGGACAATACCTTCTACAGTCCGATTTACCAACGTCCGATTGAAGACGGCGCGGATATCGTTCTTCATTCAGCCACCAAGTACTTAGCCGGGCACAACGATGTCTTGGCTGGGGTGGTTGTGACTAATAGTTTAGAACTATATGAACAACTGTTCTACAATCTAAATACGACTGGTGCGGTCTTGTCACCATTTGATAGTTATCAGTTGATTCGTGGTCTCAAAACCCTGCCTCTTCGTATGGAACGTTCGACAGCCAATGCCCAAGAAGTGGTTGCTTTTTTGAAGGATTCACCTGCTGTCAAGGAAGTTCTCTATACAGGACGTGGGGGGATGATTTCCTTTAAAGTAGTGGATGAAAAGCGTATTCCTCATATTTTAAATAGCTTAAGGATCTTCTCATTTGCAGAAAGTTTGGGTGGGGTAGAGAGTCTGATTACCTATCCGACAACTCAGACTCATGCGGATATTCCAGCAGAAGTGCGCCATTCCTATGGCTTAACAGATGACCTCCTGCGCTTGTCAATCGGGATTGAAGATGCTAGGGATTTGATTGCGGACTTGCGACAAGCTTTGGAAGGATAAGACAGATATGGGAAAATATGATTTTACAAGCCTGCCCAATCGTTTTGGGCATCATACTTATAAATGGAAAGAAGCGGAAGATGATCGAGAAGTTCTACCAGCTTGGATAGCAGATATGGACTTTGTGGTTTTGCCTGAAGTTCGACAAGCTGTACAAGCCTACGCAGATCAGTTGGTCTATGGCTATACCTATGCTAGCGATGCTTTGATTGAATCGGTTCAGGACTGGGAAGCCACACAACACGGCTATCGCTTTGACAAGGATGCCCTCGTCTTTATCGAGGGAGTGGTACCGGCCATCTCAACAGCTATTCAAGCCTTTACAAAAGAAGGAGAGGCTGTTCTGATTAACACACCAGTCTATCCACCTTTTGCCCGCAGTGTCAAACTGAACAATCGCAGATTGATTACCAATTCTTTGGTGGAAAAGGATGGGCTGTTTGAGATTGACTTTGACCAGTTGGAAAAGGAATTGGTGGAAGAGGATGTGAAACTTTATATCCTTTGCAATCCCCACAATCCTGGTGGACGTGTCTGGGAAAAGGAAGTGTTAGAAAAGATTGGTCATCTCTGCAAAAAACATGGTGTTTTGTTGGTTTTAGATGAGATTCACCAAGATTTGGCTCTCTTTGGTCACAAACACCAGTCATTCAACACCATTGATCCCGCCTTTAAAGACTTTGCTCTTATCTTGAGCAGTGCCACTAAAACTTTTAATATTGCTGGGACCAAGAATTCCTATGCAGTTATTGAAAATCAAAAGCTTCGTGTGGCTTTCCAAAAACGCCAGTTGGCCAATAACCAACATGAAATCTCAGGCTTGGGGTATTTGGCGACAGAAGCTGCCTACCGTTATGGTAAGGACTGGTTAGGAGAGTTAAAAGAAGTCATCGAGGACCACATTAACTATGTAGTGGATATTTTGGGCAACGAAACCAAGATTAAGGTCATGAAACCACAAGGTACCTACTTGATCTGGCTTGATTTTTCAGCCTATGACCTAACGGGTGACCGCTTACAAGAGCTTTTGAAGAATGAAGCTAAGGTTATCTTGAACCGAGGTTTGGATTTTGGAGAGGAGGGAACTCTTCATGCCCGCCTCAATGTGGCTATGCCGAAGTCAGTACTGGAAGAGGTTTGCCGACGCATCGTGACCACTTTTGCTACACTTTAAAAATCCAGCCTTCTAGGAGAAAGTCTTCCTAGAAGGCTATTTTCATAGGGGAAAATGTGGTATAATGAAAAGATAAGATAAAGGGGTAACTATGGCTAAATTGATTCCGGGGAAGTTGCGCATGGAGGGGGTCACACTCTATGAAACAGGCAACATTGAGATTATCAAGGAAAAAGGGAATCGCCTCTATACTCGTGTGGCGGGAGAAGACTTGCGCTACAGTTTAGAGGATGATCTGGTTTTTTGTGCTTGCGATTTTTTCCAAAAAAGAGGTTACTGTGTTCACCTCGCAACGCTCGAGCATTATCTGAAGAACGACGAAGAAGGCCAGGTGATTTTACAAGCCTTAGAAAAAGGACATGAAGAGCAAGAAGAGGTCGAAACCAAGGTTAGTTTTGGCGGTAGTTTTTTGGAGCGTATCCAACCTCAGAAGAGAGAGAAAATCTACACTTTGTCGGCTCAAGGTCAGGTGGAAGCTGGGACCAATCGCCTCCTTTGGACACTCCGAATCGGTTTAGTTGATAGTCAAAAATATTATGTCATTCGTGATATCCCTCTCTTTTTGAAGGTCTTAGTCCATCGAAAGCCATACATGATTGGGAAATACTATGAAAATGACTTGTCTTGGGAGTCTTTTGATACAGCTAGTCAAGAAGTTCTTACTTTTTTATGTGGTTTAATTGAGGAGGGACTGAGTCAAGACCTCTTTTTCCCCAATCAAGGTCGTCATCTCTTTTTCCCTCTGACCTTTTTTGAACAGGGAGTGGAGTTGCTGATGAATTTGGAAGATTTTCATTTTGAGCACCAGATTACTAGTTATGAAAATCTTCTCTTTCATGATTTAGATCCCGATGCAGAACTGTTCTCTTTTTCAGTGCAGGAGTATCCTGATTATTTTGAGATGGAAATTTCTGAGACTGAGCGAGTTAACGTATTCTATGGAGGGGCAGTTCTCTTTCGTAAGGGGAATCTTTATCTCTTAAACCCTAAACAAATCAGCCTCCTAAAGGAAATTAAGGAGCTTCCTCAGGAGGAGAGAGGGAGAAAATGCCTCCAGTTTGACAACAGTGATCGTGACCGTCTGGCTGCCTGTCTGCCTTTGTTTGGACAGCTGGGCACAGTTTCTGCTCCTGAGCGCTTGCAAATCAGACCCTTTTCACCAATCTTTTACTTTGATAGGGAGGATGACGGCCGCATCCGCTTGAATATTCAGTTTGACTATGGAGATGTTAAGGTGACTAGTTGCCAACAGCTGGAACAATTACCATTTTCAAGCGATGCTGTCTTGGAAAATCAGCTATTTCAAGTCTGTTTAGGGGCTGGTTTTGAGGCTGATTTTCAGTCTTGGAGACAGGCTTTGAAGCCAGAGGCAGTTTATTCTTTCTTTCACCATACGATTCCAGCTTTTGAGAAGTTGGGGCAGGTTTTCTTGTCTGATGAGATGAATCAGCTCTACAGCGTCCAAGCTCCTCAGGTTCAGATTGAGTCCAAGGGAGGACTGTTGGAAATCCAATTTGATTTCCAAGGGATTGCCCAAGAAGAGATTGATCAAGCTCTTAAAGCCCTGATCAGCAATCAGGATTTCTATATCAGTTCTTCTGACCAAGTGTACTTTTTTGATGAGGAAACCAAGCAGATTCGTCAAAATTTGCAGGAACTGGGGGTTGATCTAAAAGATGGTTCTTTTCAAGCTCGAAAATCTCTGGCTTATAGCCTTTCTCAGCTTTTCGAAGGTCGAGACAGGATCTCCTTCTCAGAGGAATTTCAGCATTTAGCTCATGATTTGACTCATCCAGAGGATTTTCCTTTGGGAGATATACGGGTACAGGCGAGTTTGAGAGACTATCAGGAAAAGGGAGTTCGTTGGCTCCAGATGCTTCATCACTATGGCTTTGGAGGCATCCTGGCAGATGATATGGGACTGGGAAAAACATTGCAAACTATCGCTTTTTTGACTAGTCAGGTGACAGAAGACAGTCGGGTCTTGATTTTGGCTCCGTCAGGTTTGATCTACAATTGGGCAGATGAATTCAGGAAATTTGCCCCACAGTTGGATTTGGCTGTCGTTCATGGTTTGAAAGCGAATCGAGAAGCGATTCTTTCTGAAAATCACCAAATCTATGTAACTAGCTATGCTACTTTTCGTCAAGACAGCGAGCTCTATCAAGAGATGGCTTTTGATTTTCTCTTCTTAGATGAAGCTCAAGTCATGAAAAATGCTCAGACTAAGATTGCTCAGAGTTTGCGCCAGTTTGTGGTGCCAGCAGTATTTGCTTTGTCAGGTACGCCCATCGAAAATCATTTAGGAGAGTTGTGGTCTATCTTTCAAATTGTGCTACCAGGGCTCTTACCAAGTAAAAAAGAGTTCATGAAATTACCGGCTGACCGAGTCGCGCAGTTTATCAAGCCCTTCGTCATGAGGCGTAAGAAAGAAGAAGTCCTAACAGAACTGCCTGACCTGATCGAAGTCGTCTATAAAAATGAACTGGAAGACCAGCAGAAGGCCATCTATCTGGCTCAGTTACAACAGATGCGAGACCGCCTAGCGCAAGTGACAGATCAAGAATTCCAGAGAAGTCGTGTAGAAATCTTATCCGGTCTCATGCGTTTGCGCCAGATCTGCGATACGCCAGCTCTCTTTATGGACGATTACCAGGGATCCAGTGGTAAATTGGATAGTCTCCGAGATTTATTGCTACAAGTGGCTGATGGTGGGCATCGGGTCTTGATTTTCTCTCAATTTAAAGGAATGTTGGAAAAAATCGAGCAAGAGCTCCCAAATTTGGGCTTGACTTCCTTCAAAATTACGGGCTCAACTCCTGCTCAAGATCGACAAGAGATGACCAAAATATTTAATCAAGGGGAAAGAGATATCTTTCTCATCTCCCTTAAGGCGGGTGGTGTCGGTCTCAATCTGACAGGAGCTGACACCGTCATCCTAGTGGACCTCTGGTGGAATCCTGCTGTCGAGGCTCAGGCTATCGGACGAGCTCACCGAATGGGACAGGAGCGGAAGGTAGAGGTTTACCGTTTGATTACTAGAGGAACCATTGAAGAAAAGATTCAAGAACTTCAAGAACAGAAGAAACACCTGGTTTCCCAAGTTTTGGATGGGACGGAATCGCGTGCGAGTCTTAGTCTGGCAGAAATTCGAGAAATTTTAGGGATTTCTGAAGCCAGCACTTGAAAAATCAAGACAATACGCTATAATGAAGTGTTGAAAGGAAATACAAAATGAAACAAGATCGATTTCCATTGGTGTCAGATGATGAGATTATGCTGACTAAAATGCCAGTTATGGACTTGTACGATGAGTCAGACTTTATTAGCAATATCAAGGGTGATTACCGCGATAAAAACTATTTGGAATGGTCTCCTATCAATGAGGAAGAAACCGTAGTTTCTCCAGTGGTTAATAAGGAGTCAAAGCCAAGTCCAGAACCTAAAAAAGTTGAAAAAACGTATGCTGAATTGGCTCGAGAAGAGGCGCGTGCGGACTTAAAGAAGAAACGTTCAGCCAAGTATTTGACTCAGGATGTTAGTCATACCAGACGACACAATGGTTCAACACTTGTTCGTCAAGGAAACCAACCAACAGCACCATTTCAAAAGGAAAATCCAGGTGAGTTTGCCAAGTTTAGCAAAAACTTGAGCCAGTCCCACTATATTCTAGCCGAGGAGGCTGACCAGGTAGTAACTCCAACTCCGAAATCTCAAACGGAAAAGGCTAAAAAGAACAACTATGATTTTCTAAAGAAGAGTCAAATCTATAATAAAAAGAATAAGCAAACAGAACAGGAACGTCAGGTTGCCCAAGAGTTGAATCTGACAAGAATTACTGAGTAAGGGAGAAAAGCATGTCAAAAACATATCATTTTATTGGAATCAAGGGATCAGGGATGAGTGCCTTAGCCTTGATGTTGCATCAAATGGGACACAAGGTTCAAGGTTCAGACGTTGAAAAATACTACTTTACTCAACGTGGACTAGAGCAGGCAGGAATTACGATTCTTCCTTTTGATGAAAAGAACCTGCAAGGGGATCTTGAAATTATTGCTGGAAATGCCTTTCGTCCAGATAACAATGTTGAAATCGCCTATGCTGACAAAAATGGTATCAGCTACAAACGTTACCATGAATTCCTAGGCAGCTTTATGCGTGACTTTGTCAGCATGGGAGTGGCAGGAGCACATGGAAAAACTTCAACAACCGGTATGCTGTCTCACGTCTTGTCTCACATCACAGACACCAGCTTCTTGATTGGTGACGGGACAGGTCGTGGTTCAGCCAATGCCAAATATTTTGTCTTTGAATCAGACGAATATGAGCGCCATTTCATGCCTTACCACCCAGAATACTCTATTATCACCAATATTGACTTTGACCATCCAGACTACTTTACTAGTCTAGAGGATGTTTTCAATGCCTTTAATGACTATGCTAAACAAATTACCAAAGGTTTATTCGTCTATGGTGAGGATGCTGAGTTGCGTAAGATTACAGCCAATGCTCCAATCTATTACTATGGCTTTGATGCTGAGGGAAATGACTTTGTAGCTAGCGACCTTCTACGTTCTACAACTGGTTCGACCTTCACAGTTCATTTCCGCGGACAAGAGTTGGGACAATTCCACATTCCAACCTTTGGTCGTCACAATATCATGAATGCGACAGCCGTTATTGGTTTACTTTATACAGCAGGGTTTGACTTGAACTTGGTACGTGAACACTTGAAAACATTTGCTGGTGTCAAGCGTCGTTTCACTGAAAAGGTTGTCAATGGTACTATTATTATTGATGATTTCGCCCACCATCCAACGGAAATCATTGCGACCTTAGATGCGGCTCGTCAGAAATACCCAAGCAAGGAAATTGTTGCAATCTTCCAACCACACACTTTTACTAGAACCATTGCCCTATTGGACGATTTTGCTAAAGCTTTGAGCCAGGCAGATGCTGTTTATTTGGCGAAAATCTATGGATCAGCCCGTGAGGTGGACCATGGTGACGTCAAGGTAGAAGACCTAGCAGATAAAATTAAGAAGAAAAGCCAAGTCATCACAGTTGAAAATGTATCACCACTCCTTGAGCATGATAATGCAGTCTATGTCTTTATGGGAGCAGGAGATATCCAAACCTATGAGTACTCATTTGAACGTCTTTTGTCTAATTTGACAAGTAACGTCCAATAAGAAAAAAGAATGGAAATTCCAATCACCATAGGACGAGCTACTTTATCGGATCTAGAAGAAATTGTAGCAATTGAAGAGTCTTGTTTATCCTCAGAAGAAATAGTGAGCTACGAATTTTTAGAAGAGAGTATCCGTAAGATTGCGGATACCTTTCTTGTAGCTAGAGATGAAAACCAGCTCGTAGGCTATGTTTTAGGAGAGTCTCAGTCTCTTCATCCCGCGTGGATAGAAATAAGATCATTTGCTATTCATCCTGACCATCGCGGGCAAGGCTTGGGGACCCTTCTTCTTGCTAGCTTGAAACAAGTGGCAGTGGAAGGAGGGTATGAGTATCTTCGCTTGACCTGTTCTGATGACTTGCTCTCTTATTTTGAGATGAATGACTTTGTTGAGGAAGAAGTGCCAGAAGCTTCATGCGCAAGATTTTCGGGATGGGCTCTGATTTGGGCCAATCCTTTTTGTCAGGAGGAAGTATGAAAATCAGACAAGCAAGATTTTCGGATTTAGATCAAATTTTAGAGATAGAGCTGGAGAATTTCTCACTTGAAGAAGCCATTCCTCGTGCGGTCTTTGAGGCGCACTTACGTGAGATTCAGACCAGTTTTCTCGTAGCTGAAAAGGAGGGACGTATCCTTGGGTATATCGAAGGTCCAGTCGTCCCACATCGTCATCTACAAGATCAGTCCTTTACAGAAGAGATAAAAGACTATAGCCATCGACCTGGAGGTTATATCTCTGTGACCTGTCTCTCCATAGCTAAGGGGGCACAAGCCTTGGGCGTGGGGAAAAGACTGTTAAGGGCTCTGAAAGAAGTCGCTTTAGAACATGAACGAGAAGGCATTAATTTGACCTGTCATGACTATCTCATCCCTTATTATGAAAAAAATGGATTTGTGAATGAAGGGGTATCCCAGTCAAGCTTTGCGGGTGAAAGTTGGTATGATATGGTTTGGCAACCTTAAAAAATGAGAATCATAGCTATAGAAAGGGATGTTTTGTTGCTTTTCTGTAACTTTTAAGATATAATATTATGGATTGTCAACAAGGAGGTAATGCTTTTGACTGAAAAATCAAGAGAAGAAGAAAAATTAAGCTTTAAAGAGCAGATTCTACGTGATTTAGAGAGAGTAAAAGAACAAGATAGAAAAGAGAAAGAAGTAGACATTCCAAATCTGACAGCTTCATCATCTCAAGCTAGTTCAGTAACTCCTGCAAATCCTGAATCTGATGCTTCAACAGAAGAGTTGATGGCTGATTCCCTATCTGTTGTCGATAAAATTCTAAAGAATGCGCCGAGTGTTCCTCCACTTTCGAGTGATGAGGCTGATAAAACGGATGAAAAAGAAGAGAAAGAGATTAGACAGCCTGTCATTGACAAGATTGAAGTTGTAGAATCTGAAGAACCTCTAGTAGAACCGATTCATCCAGCTGAAGAACATGTAGTGGAGTCCGTTCAACCTAAGGTGGAACCAGTTGAACTTGAACCTGAAGAAAAAGAATTTAACGATACTCCGACCAAGATAGATGTGACTTATAAGACAGAAGAGGCCAATACATCAGTTGCTTCTTCTGAGAATAAAGCTGAAGCGCTAGCTTCAACTGGATCCTCAGACAGATTAACGGAGGAATCACGTCGTAACCGTCGCCGTAAAGGTAAAAAACCAACCAAGAAAAAGAAAAAATCAAAAGCCAAAGGTTTCCTAGTAACCTTTTTAGTTCTTTTGGTGCTTGTGGCTGCTGGTGGATACTTTGGGTACGGTTATGTTCAAGACTCTTTGAAACCTGTTGATGCGAGCTCTAAGGAGTATATGACAGTTCAAATTCCAGAAGGATCAAATGTGCAACAAATTGGGAGCACTTTGGAAAAATCTGGTTTGGTCAAACATGGACTTATCTTTAGTATTTATGCTAAGTATAAGGGTTCAGACTTGAAGTCAGGTTATTACAATTTGAAGAAGAGCATGAGTACGGATGACTTAATTCAAGAATTGCAAAAAGGTGGAACTCCTGAACCTCAAGAACCAGTGCTTGCGAACTTAACTATTCCGGAAGGTTATACCTTAGAGCAAATTGCTCAGACAGTAGGTCAACTCCAAGGTGATTTTAAAGAACCTCTTACAGCGGATGCTTTCCTGGCAAAAGCTCAAGATGAAACCTTCATCTCCCAACTAGTAGCCAAGTATCCAAACCTTCTTGGAAGTCTTCCAACAAAAGACAGTGGCGTTCGTTATCGCCTTGAAGGTTACCTTTTCCCAGCAACCTACACTATCAAAGACAGCACTACGGTTGAAAGCTTGATTGATGATATGTTAGCAGCTATGGACAAGGCCATGTCACCGTACTACACTACGATAAAAGAAAAGAATCTGACAGTTAATGAATTGCTCAGTATTGCTTCTCTTGTCGAAAAAGAAGGTGCTAAGACCGAAGATCGTAAATTGATTGCGGGAGTTTTCTATAACCGCTTGAATCTTGGTATGCCACTTCAAAGCAACATTGCTATCTTGTATGCTGAAGGGAAACTTGGCCAAAAGATTAGCTTAGCCGATGATACTGCAATTGATACTACGATTGATTCACCTTATAATGTTTATACACATCTTGGCCTCATGCCCGGACCAGTTGATAGTCCAAGCCTCGATGCTATTGAAGCAAGTATAAATCAGACAAAGAGTGAGTACTTGTACTTTGTAGCCAATGTTGAAGACGGTAAAGTATACTTTGCAACGACAAAAGAAGAGCATGACCAAAACGTTGCAGAACATATCAATAGTAAATTAACACAATCAAGTAGTTCAAACTAAAATTATGTGGTTTTCCACATAATTTTGTTTTAAAAAAGTAATAGAAAAGAAAGTTGAAAAAATGGCAGAAAAAACTTACCCAATGACCCTTGAAGAAAAGAAAAAGTTAGAAAAAGAATTAGAAGAATTGAAACTCGTTCGTCGTCCTGAGGTCGTAGAGCGTATCAAAATTGCTCGTTCGTACGGGGATCTTTCAGAAAATAGTGAGTACGAAGCAGCTAAGGATGAACAAGCTTTTGTTGAAGGACAAATTTCAAGTCTAGAAACAAAAATTCGCTATGCTGAAATTGTTAATAGCGATGCAGTTGCCCAAGATGAGGTAGCAATCGGTAAGACCGTAACCATCCAAGAAATCGGTGAAGAGGAAGAAGAGGTCTACATCATCGTCGGTTCTGCAGGTGCGGATGCTTTCGCTGGGAAGGTATCAAATGAAAGTCCGATTGGACAAGCTTTGATCGGCAAAAAAACAGGCGATATTGTTACGATTGAGACACCTGTTGGTAGTTACGATGTCAAAATTTTAAAGGTTGAAAAAACAGCCTAAATAGAATGAAAATGGAGTAGTGGAGGTCTTGACTTGCTCGACTCCTTTTTGATTTTTTGAATAAATAGGAGACTATATGAGTTCAAATAAGAAAAAAAATAAAATGGAGCGTGGCTTAACCAATCGCCATGTTCAAGTGATGGCCATTGCGGGGACAATCGGAACAGGACTTTTCCTAGGTGCTGGTCGTTCTATCAGCCTTACTGGACCTTCTATCATCCTGATTTACATGATTACAGGAGCCTTTATGTTTTTGATGATGAGGGCTGTTGGGGAGATGCTATATCAGGATCCAGAACAACATACTTTTATAAACTTTATCACCCGTCATTTGGGGAAAGGCTGGGGGTATTTCTCGGTTTGGTCTTATTGGTTGTCTGTTGTCTTTATCGGTATGGCAGAAATCACCGCGATTTCGCATTATGTTCAGTTTTGGTTTCCTTCTTGGCCTAGTTGGTTGATTCAGATTGTTTTTTTAACGATTTTGGCCTTGGTCAATCTGATTGCGGTTAAGCTCTTTGGAGAAGTCGAGTTTTGGTTTGCTATGGTTAAGATTGTGGCTATTTTAGCTATGATTGCAACAGGGGTCTTTATGGTCTTGACAGGATTTGAAACACCATATGGTGCTGCAAGTCTGGCAAATATCAGCAATCAATTCTCTCTTTTCCCAAATGGAGTCATGAACTTTGTCATGGCCTTTCAAATGGTATTTTTTGCCTATCTGATGATTGAATTTATCGGAGTGACAACCTCTGAAACGAAGAATCCTCGTCAGGTTTTGCCAAAAGCAGTTAAAGAAATTCCTCTCCGAATTGTCTTCTTCTATGGTGGAGCTCTATTAGCCATTATGTCTATCATTCCCTGGAGAGAACTTGCTTCTTCAGATTCTCCATTTGTAACGGTCTTTGAACTGGCAGGTATCAAGTGGGCAGCGGCTCTAATCAACTTTGTTGTCTTGACCTCAGCAGCGTCTGCGCTTAACTCAACCCTTTATTCAACAGGACGACACCTCTACCAGATTGCCCATGATTCGCCCAATCGTTTCTTAAAGGCGATCAAGGCAGATACTCTCTCTCGCCATAATGTTCCACAAAATGCTATTATTGCTTCAGCAATCTTAATTGCTCTGGCTGCCTGTATCAATGTTTTGCCAGGTGTTTCCGATGCCTTTGCTTTGATTACGGCGTCTTCATCAGGTGTTTACATCGCGATTTATATCTTGATCATGGTGGCTCATCTCAAATACCGTAAGTCACAAGACTTCATGGCGGATGGCTACCTCATGCCCCATTACCGTTTTCTAAATCCTTTAACCATGCTCTTCTTTATCTTTGTCTTTGTAACCCTCTTTTTACAAGAATCTACCTTTATGGGAGCAATTGGTTCAGCTATCTGGATTATCGGTTTCGGAATTTATAGCCAGTGGAAATTTAGAAAATAACTCATGAACTCATCAACTCAGTTTGGTGAGTTTTTTTCTAGTTTGACAGTCTATTGAAATAAGATTATAATCAAGCTGTAACAGTTTATTAGGAGGTTTGGATGCACTTTAGATTGGAAAATAAAGCGTCCCAGAAAGCGCAAAAAATAGGAAATTTGATTCGTGCTTATAATCGTTCCAAAAGAGAAGAGGCTGAAAGCGAGCCCCTGAACCTTTATGTTGAAGATGAAAAGGGCAATCTCATGGCGGGCTTAGTAGCTGAGACTTTCGGAAATTGGTTGGAAATCGAGTATTTGTTTGTGAAAGAGGAATTGCGAGGACAGGGAATCGGTTCAAAACTATTGGAGCAAGCTGAAAGTGAAGCTAAGAATCGAAACTGTCGCTTTTCTTTCGTGAATACTTACCAGTTTCAAGCGCCAGATTTTTATAAAAGCCATGGCTACAAGGAAGTCTTTACCTTGCAAAACTATCCCTATACAGGAAAAAGATTTTATTACCAAAAGGATTTGTAAGCTGAATATGAAAGTATAAATCAAAGAGGAAATCTTCACATCACTATGGAGGTGGGCTAATGGATATCATACTAGATATGGGTAACGTCTTGTTAGAATGGAACAAGGATAAGATTTTACAAGGCGTTTCGGATACGAAGGAAGAATATTTGATTTTAGATAAGGCCATTTTTCAGTCGGGGCTTTGGGAAAGATTAGATCTTGGAACCATGACGAGAGAAGAGTTGGTGCTTAAAGTTGTGTCTATGCTTGGCAGGGCCTATCAAAAGAAGGTTGAAGAAGTTATCTGGAACTGGCCTAGCTACATTAATATTTATAGGGAAGTCTTTCCTATCTTGTCAGAACTAAAGAAAAAGGGGCATCACATCTTTGTCTTGTCCAATACCTCAAAGGTATTTTATGACTTGCTGGAAGAGCAATTATCTCCCTTAAAAGAACTTTTAGATGGATTTGTCCTATCCTGTGATATAAAAGCTATAAAGCCGGATTTGGCAATGTTTAAGGAGATTCTTGACAAATACCAGCTAGATCCCACAAATTGTGTCTTTCTAGACGATATTGAGAACAATACAATCGCAGCTGAGAAATTGGGCATCAAGGCCTATCAGGTCAAGAAAAGAAGTGATGTCGTTGATATTTTGAAATCCTATATTTAAATACAACACTCTCTATTTTTTGTGATAGAGAGTTTTTTGTTAATAAAACCTTACAAAATGACACTTATATATTGCACTAAGTCAGATATATGGTATAATGTTTTTAAAAGAAGCGCAACTTTTTAAAAATGTGAAGGAGGACGCTAGTGGCTAAAAATTTAAAATTAAAACTAGCTCGTGTGGAGCGTGATTTAACACAAGGGGATTTGGCAGAGGCTGTTGGTGTTACTAGGCAGACTATAGGCTTGATTGAAGCTGGGAAATACAATCCTAGTCTCTCCCTCTGTCAGTCCATTTGCAGATGTTTAGGCAAAACTTTAGATCAATTATTTTGGGAGGAAGAAGATGAAAAATAGATTTTTTTATTATCAATTATTAGACGAAAGAGAAGAACAACTGATTAACAAAGCTGGGACAGAGTCTTTTAATGTGTTTATCGGGCTCATTCTGCTAAGCTATCTGGTGGCTGTATTAGCACCTGCTCTTTTTAATCCTAATATTCTTCTGGTTACCCTTCTTTTAGGAATTTTCTTCTTTTTCAATCGTGCACGACAACTTGGAGTGACCTACTATAGTCGTTTTCATTTTACGATTGGAGGGTGTTTGCTGGTAACTCTCGCTATTACGACTCTCTTGATGTTGGAGAATTATCAATTCAATATCGAAATTTATCAGCACAATCCTCTGAACGTTAAATATTTGTCTGCTTGGGTTATTACTTATCTGATTTACCTTCCTTGGGTTTTTATCGGCAATCTCGGCCTTAAAAGTTATGGCGAATGGGCTCAAAAAAAGTTTGAGCAAGATATGGATGAACTTGAGAATGGAGAATAGCTTGTTAGCTTTTTATCAATCTCAGTAAAATGTGTTATAATAGTACTAATTTATCGGATGGTGTGAAAGTGGTAGAATACGTTCATACCTTTGTAAAGTAGGAAGAAGGAAAACAGATGTATCCAGATGATAGTTTGACATTGCACACGGACTTGTACCAGATCAATATGATGCAAGTTTACTTTGACCAAGGGATTCACAATAAAAAGGCGGTCTTTGAAGTTTATTTCCGTCAACAACCTTTTCAGAACGGTTATGCAGTTTTTGCTGGTTTGGAAAGAATTGTACATTATCTTAAAGACTTGCGCTTTTCAGATAGCGATATTGCCTACTTGGAGTCGCTTGGCTATCATGGGGCATTTTTAGACTACCTCCGCAATCTCAAGTTGGAGTTGACGGTTCGTTCTGCTCAGGAAGGGGACTTGGTTTTTGCTAACGAACCGATTGTACAGGTAGAAGGTCCTCTTGCCCAATGCCAGTTGGTCGAAACGGCTCTCTTGAACATCGTTAACTTTCAAACCTTGATAGCGACCAAGGCAGCACGTATTCGTTCAGTCATTGAAGATGAGCCCTTGATGGAATTCGGGACACGTCGTGCGCAAGAAATGGATGCAGCTATCTGGGGAACACGCGCAGCCGTGATTGGTGGAGCCAACGGGACTAGCAATGTGCGAGCAGGGAAGCTCTTTGGTATTCCAGTCTTGGGGACTCATGCCCATGCCTTGGTACAGGTTTATGGAAACGACTATAAGGCCTTTAAGGCCTATGCGTCAACCCATCGTGACTGTGTCTTTCTAGTAGATACTTATGACACTTTGCGTATCGGTGTGCCGGCTGCTATTCAGGTGGCGCGTGAGTTAGGTGATAAGATCAATTTTAAAGGCGTTCGTATCGACTCAGGGGATATAGCCTATATTTCCAAGAAAGTTCGCCAACAGTTAGATGAGGCTGGATATCCAGATGCCAAAATTTACGCTTCCAATGATCTCGATGAAAATACTATCCTTAACCTCAAAATGCAACACGCTAAGATTGACGTTTGGGGGGTGGGTACCAAGCTGATTACAGCCTATGACCAGCCAGCTCTTGGAGCAGTATATAAGATTGTAGCTATCGAAGATGAAACTGGTAAGATGCGCAATACCATCAAGCTTTCAAGCAATGCTGAAAAAGTATCGACACCAGGTAAGAAGCAAGTATGGCGCATTACTAGTCGTGAAAAAGGTAAGTCAGAAGGTGACTACATCACCTATGACGGTGTGGATGTTGCCAGCATGACAGAAATCAAAATGTTCCATCCGACATATACTTACATCAAGAAGACCGTTCGTAATTTTGATGCTGTTCCTCTCTTGGTGGACATCTTCAAAGAAGGAACATTAATTTACAGCTTGCCTAGTTTGACTGAGATTCAGTCCTATGCTCGTAAGGAATTTGACAAGCTTTGGGATGAGTATAAACGGGTACTCAATCCGCAACATTACCCGGTAGACTTGGCGCGTGATATCTGGCAAGATAAGATGGACTTGATTGACAAGATGCGCAAGGAAGCCCTTGGCGAAGGAGAAGAAGAATGAGTTTGCAAGAGACCATTATCCAGCAACTGGGTGTCAAGCCAGTGATTGACGCCCAGGAAGAAATTCGTCGTTCGATTGACTTCTTAAAAAGATACTTGAAAAAACATCCCTTCCTTAAAACCTTTGTACTAGGGATTTCTGGGGGTCAGGATTCAACCTTGGCAGGGCGCTTGGCGCAATTAGCTATGGAAGAAATGCGAGCAGAGACAGGAGATGACAGCTACCAATTTATTGCTGTCCGCCTGCCATATGGCGTGCAAGCAGATGAGGCAGATGCTCAAAAAGCTCTTGCTTTCATCCAGCCAGATGTCAGTCTAGTTGTAAATATCAAGGAATCAGCTGATGCTATGACAGCTGCAGTCGAAGCGACAGGAAGTCCTGTTTCAGACTTTAACAAGGGCAATATTAAGGCTCGTAGTCGTATGATTGCCCAATATGCTCTTGCGGGTTCCCATAGCGGAGCCGTCATTGGAACAGACCATGCTGCGGAAAATATCACAGGCTTTTTTACCAAGTTTGGTGACGGTGGTGCAGATATTCTCCCTCTTTACCGCCTCAATAAACGCCAAGGAAAACAACTCTTGAAGGAACTTGGTGCAGACCCAGCCCTTTATGAAAAAATCCCAACAGCAGATTTGGAAGAAGACAAACCAGGTATTGCAGACGAAGTAGCCTTGGGAGTCACTTACAATGAAATTGATGACTACCTTGAAGGCAAAACAATCAGCCCAGAAGCCCAAGCAACTATTGAAAACTGGTGGCACAAAGGCCAACACAAACGCCACCTACCAATCACCGTATTTGATGACTTTTGGGAGTAAAAAGGCCCGGGGGACCTTTTTAGCTTCTTGCCTTGAAACTCGAGAGCAAGAATAACCTCCAGTGGAGGTTTTTACCCTGAGCCTGGAAATGAGAAAGCGAGGAAGGTCCGGGGGACCTTTTTAGCCCGAGTCTAGAAACGAGAAAGCGAGGAAGGCCCAGGGGACTTTTTAGCTTTAGCCTTAAGCTTAGAAAGCGAGGTAACGTTATGAAAGCAATCGGTACGCAAATATTACAGACAGAACGTTTGATTTTGAGAAGATTTGTGGAGAGTGATGCGGAAGCCATGTTTCAAAATTGGGCTTCGTCTGCTGAGAATCTGGCCTATGTCACCTGGGATCCTCATCCTGATGTTGAGGTGACTCGGAACTCGATTCGAAATTGGGTTGCCTCCTATGCAAATCCCAACTATTACAAATGGGCCATTTGTCTCAAAGAAAACCCGGAGCAAGTGATAGGAGATATCAGTATCATTGAAATGCACGAGGAAGATTTAAGTTGTGAAATTGGGTATGTTTTAGGAAAAAACTTTTGGGGCCGAGGTATGATGACGGAGGCCTTGAAAGCTGTGCTAGACTTCTGTTTTACTCAAGCAGGCTTTCAAAAAGTCAGAGCTCGTTACGCCAGTCTTAACCCAGCTTCAGGCCGTGTGATGGAGAAGGCTGGAATGTCCTATCTAAAAACTATTGCCAATGGTGTGGAGAGAAAAGATTACGTTGCGGACCTTATTTATTACCAGATAAGCAGGGAAGACAGGTGATTTTCTTTTCTGTTTCTATCAAAGTCAGACCTTGTCTGGCTTTTTTTGTGCAAGATTTCTAAATAAACTGATTAAATTCCTATTTTTCCCTATCATTGTCCCTGTTTTTTCTGGAGTTTTGGGGCTATAATAGTCCTATCAAATCAAAGAATGGAGGAAGGCAATGGATAATATAATCTTTTTTATCAGTGTGTTTCTTGCTGGAATTCTTTCCTTCTTTTCTCCTTGTATTTTACCCTTGTTACCGGTTTATGCAGGGGTCTTATTGGATGATAAGAATGATGCTCAGGCTTCTAGTGGAAAATTTTCAATCTCACTTGTTAGTTTATTGCGAACTTTGGCCTTTATAGCGGGGATTTCTTTTATCTTTATCTTACTGGGCTATGGAGCTGGTTTTTTAGGCAATTTGCTGTATGCTTCTTGGTTTCAGTATGTGACGGGTGCGATTATCATTCTCTTGGGCTTGCACCAGATGGAAGTCTTACATTTGCAGGGACTCTACAAGGAAAGAAGGCTACAATTAAAGAGACAAGGGCAAAAGGGTAACGGCTATAGTCAGGCATTTTTACTGGGGTTAACCTTTAGTTTTGCTTGGACGCCATGTGTGGGACCGGTTCTGGGCTCTGTTTTAGCCTTGGCGGCTTCAGGTGGTTCAGGAGCTTGGCAGGGAGCTGGTCTCATGTTGATTTACACACTGGGATTGGCGCTCCCATTTTTGATTCTAGCTCTTGCCTCCAGCTATGTTTTGAAACATTTCCGAAAACTGCATCCTTACCTCGGGACCCTCAAAAAAGTGGGTGGTTTCCTCATTATCGTGATGGGAATCTTGGTGCTTTTGGGAAATGCTTCCATTTTGACTACATTATTTGAATAGAGAGGAAAAAGAAATGAAAAAATGGCAAACATGTCTCCTTGGAGTAGGCTCAATTTGTTGCTTGGCAGCCTGTTCGGCTAAAAACATGTCAGACGAGTCTACTATGAAGGAGCAAACCAAAACAGAACAAGTCAGTTCGAAAACTGCGACTAAAGGTCAGGAAGTTGCTGATTTTGAACTGACAGGTGTAGATGGCAAGACCTATCGTTTGTCTGATTACAAGGGCAAGAAAGTCTATCTCAAATTCTGGGCTTCTTGGTGTTCCATCTGTCTAGCCAGCCTTCCAGATACGGACGAAATTGCTAAGGATGCTGGAGACGATTATGTGGTCTTGACAGTAGTGTCTCCTGGTCACAAGGGAGAACAAGCTGAAGCGGATTTTAAGAACTGGTACAAGGGATTGGATTATAAAAATTTTCCGGTTTTAATTGATCCGTCAGGCAAACTCTTGGAAAGTTATGGTGCCCGTTCTTACCCCACTCAAGCCTTTATAGACAAGGAAGGCAAGCTGGTCAAAACGCAACCAGGTTTTATGGATAAGGATATGATTTTAAAAGAATTGAAAGAAATGGGGTAGAGAAAGGATATGAATGATAAAGTAAAACTTTTTGTCTTGGCAGGGGTCATTCTCCTAGCCATAACCGGTTTCTATTTTCTATTGATGCGAAATGCAGGGCAGACAGATAGCTCGCAAATTGAGAAAGCGTCAGTTAGCCAAGGAGGAAAAACAGTGAAAAAAACAGAAGTGAGTAAAGACGCAGACTTGCACGAAATTTATCTAGCTGGAGGATGTTTCTGGGGAGTGGAGGAATACTTCTCACGCGTTCCTGGAGTGACAGATGCTGTTTCAGGCTATGCAAACGGTAGAGGGGAAACAACCAAGTACGAATTGATTAACCAAACAGGACATGCAGAAACCGTCCATGTCACTTACGACGCCAATCAAATTTCCCTCAAGGAAATTCTGCTTCATTACTTCCGCATTATCAATCCAACCAGCAAAAATAAACAAGGAAATGATGTGGGGACCCAGTATCGTACTGGTGTTTATTACACAGATGATAAGGATTTGGAAGTAATCAACCAAGTCTTTGATGAAGTTGCTAAAAAATATGACCAACCTCTGGCAGTTGAAAAGGAAAACTTGAAGAATTTTGTGGTGGCGGAGGACTATCACCAAGACTACCTCAAGAAAAATCCAAATGGCTACTGTCATATCAATGTTAATCAGGCTGCCTACCCTGTCATTGATGCCAGCAAATATCCTAAACCAAGTGATGAGGAATTGAAAAAGACCTTGTCACCTGAGGAGTACGCAGTTACCCAGAAAAATCAAACAGAACGAGCTTTTTCAAACCGCTATTGGGATAAATTTGAATCTGGTATCTATGTGGATGTGGCAACTGGCGAACCCCTCTTTTCATCAAAAGACAAGTTTGAGTCTGGTTGTGGCTGGCCTAGTTTCACCCAACCAATCAGCCCAGATGTTGTCACTTACAAGGAAGATAAGTCTTACAATATGACACGCATGGAAGTGAGAAGCCGAGTTGGAGATTCTCACCTTGGCCATGTCTTTACAGATGGGCCTCAGGACAAGGGTGGCTTACGCTACTGTATCAATAGTCTCTCTATCCGCTTTATTCCCAAAGACCAAATGGCAGAAAAAGGCTATGCCTATTTACTAGATTATGTCGATTAAGAAGTCTTTACTAAGCAGTTAGTGGAGAATTTTGCTATACTGATACTAGTAAGTGGTAAAGGAGCAGAGCATGACCTACACAATCTTAATCGTAGAAGATGAGTATCTGGTAAGACAAGGCTTGACCAAGCTGGTCAATGTAGCAGCCTACGATATGGAAATCATCGGTCAGGCTGAAAATGGAAGACAGGCTTGGGACTTAATTCAAAAGCAGGTGCCAGATATCATTTTAACTGATATCAATATGCCTCAGCTAAATGGCATCCAGTTGGCCAGTCTGGTCCGAGAAACCTATCCTCAGGTTCACCTAGTTTTTTTGACAGGTTACGATGATTTTGATTATGCCTTGTCTGCCGTCAAACTCGGTGTAGATGACTACTTGCTCAAACCCTTTTCGCGTCAGGATATTGAGGAAATGTTGGGGAAAATCAAGCAAAAACTAGACAAGGAAGAAAAGGAAGAGCAGTTACAAGATTTATTAACTGATAAGTTTGAGGGAAATCTGGCCCAGAAAATCCAGTCTCATCTGGCTGACAGTCAGTTTAGTTTAAAGTCTTTGGCCAGTGACTTGGGCTTTAGCCCAACTTATTTGAGTTCCTTGATTAAGAAAGAATTGGGCCTGCCTTTTCAGGATTATCTGGTGAGAGAGCGTGTCAAACAAGCCAAGCTCTTGCTTCTGACCACAGATTTAAAGATTTATGAGATAGCCGAAAAGGTTGGTTTTGAAGATATGAACTATTTTACTCAACGTTTTAAACAGATTGCAGGTGTGACACCTCGTCAGTTTAAGAAAGGGGAAGGCCGATGAAGCGTTCTTCTCTTTTAGTCAGAATGGTTATTTCCATCTTTCTGGTCTTTCTCATTCTCCTAGCTCTGGTTGGGACTTTCTACTATCAATCGAGTTCATCAGCCATTGAGGCCACTATTGAGGGCAATAGCCAAACGACCATTAGCCAAACTAGCCACTTTATTCAGTCTTATATCAAAAAATTAGAAACCACCTCTACCAGTTTGACCCAGCAGAAGGATGTCTTAGCCTATGCTGAGAATCCTAACCAAGACCAGGTCAAAGGAATCCGAGATCTGTTTTTGACTATCTTAAAGGCAGATCAGGACTTGAAAACGGTGGTACTGGTCACTAAATCCGGTCAGGTTATTTCCACAGATGACAGTGTGCAGATGAAAACCTCCTCAGATATGATGGCTGAGGATTGGTACCAAAAGGCTATCCATCAGGGAGCTAAGCCAGTTTTGACACCAGCTCGTAAATCAGACAGTCAGTGGGTTATTTCTGTCACTCAAGAACTTGTTGATACAGAGGGGGCCAATCTTGGCGTGCTTCGATTAGACATTTCATACGAAACTCTGGAAGCCTATCTTAACCAACTCCAGTTGGGTCAGCAGGGTTTTGCCTTTATCATCAATGAAAACCATGAATTTGTCTACCATCCTAAACGTACTGTCTATAGCTCAGCGAGTGAAATGGAGGCCATGAAACCCTACATCGAGACGGGGCAGGGCTATACGCTGGATCATCAATCCTACGTCAGTCAGGAACAGATTGCAGGGACTGATTGGACGGTTATAGGCGTGTCTTCGCTGGAGAAGTTAGACCAGGTTCGGAGTCAACTCATGTGGACCTTGCTTGCTGCTAGTGCTTTATCTCTTCTTGCCTGTCTCTGCTTAGTGTGGTTCAGTCTCAAACGCTGGATTGCCCCTTTGAAGGATCTGAGAGAAACCATGCTGGAAATTGCTTCTGGTACACAAAATCTGCGTGCTAAGGAAGCTGGTGCCTATGAACTGAGAGAAGTGACTCGCCAGTTTAATGCCATGTTGGATCAGATTGATCAGCTGATGGCAGATGTGCGCAGGCAGGAAGAAGCGACCCGGCAGTATGAACTTCAAGCATTGTCGAGTCAGATTAATCCTCATTTCCTCTACAATACTTTGGATACTATCATTTGGATGGCTGAATTTCAGGATAGTCAGCGAGTGGTTCAGGTGACCAAGTCCTTGGCAACCTATTTCCGCTTGGCGCTCAATCAAGGAAAGGATTTGATTTCTCTTTCTGATGAAATCAATCATGTCCGCCAGTATCTCTTTATCCAGAAACAACGCTATGGTGATAAGCTGGAGTATGAGATTGATGAAGATCCTGCTTTTGGTAACCTAGTCTTGCCCAAGCTGGTGTTACAACCTCTTGTAGAAAATGCTCTTTACCATGGCATTAAGGAGAAGGAAGGTCAGGGCCATATTAAAGTCTCTGTTCAGAAAAAGGATACAGGGCTTGTCATCCGCATTGAGGATGATGGTGTTGGCTTCCAAAATCCTGGTGATAGCAGTCAAAGTCAGCTCAAACGTGGGGGCGTTGGCCTACAAAATGTCAACCAACGACTCAAACTTCATTTTGGAGACAATTACCAGATGAAGATCAATTCTGCCCCCGAAAAAGGTACGACAGTTGAAATATACATTAATAAAGTAGCAATCAGCTAACTCCCAGTCTATTCTGGGAGTTTTGCTTTTAAAATTCAGAATGATTAGTTGGCCTTGATAAAATCAGTAAAAAAAGATATGATAGATAGTGACAAAAGAGGTATCAAGTATGAAGGAAAAAGACATTCAAAGAGCAACAAGCCAGATTGTAGAAGATGTAATAGACAAGGCTAATTTGAGGCAAGGAGCTATCTTTGTTTTGGGCCTTTCTTCTAGTGAGGTGATAGGTGGTCAGATTGGCAAGGAATCCAGCCAAGAAATTGGGGAAGTCATTGTGAAGACCATCCTAGATATCCTAGAGGAAAAAGGAATTCATCTAGCTGTTCAAGGTTGTGAACATGTTAATCGTGCCCTCGTTGTTGAACGTCAGGTGGCAGAGCAGTTTGGTCTAGAAATCGTCAGTGTCCTTCCGACACTTCATGCAGGAGGTTCGGGTCAATTGGCAGCCTTCAAGTTTATGCAGAATCCAGTTGAGGTTGAATTCATCAAGGCCCATGCTGGGTTGGATATCGGAGATACTGCAATTGGCATGCATGTCAAGCATGTTCAGGTTCCGATTCGCCCTCTTTTGAGAGAGATTGGGCATGCCCATGTAACGGCTCTTGCAAGTCGTCCCAAATTAATTGGAGGTGCGCGTGCGCAGTATCCAGAAGATTCTATCAGAAAGTCATAAGTGGGCTGAAAGTTATCGTAAGTTAGAGATATTTCAAGTATGTAGAGGTATAAGGTTGGAAAATTGTGTTTATATTATTTCAGGTCCCCCAGGCGTTGGAAAGAGCACCGTCAGCAAAGAGTTGGCCTATTCTTTTGACAAAAGTGCAGTTATAGAGGGCGACATGATTTACTTAATGATTAAAGGAGGTCTCGTAGCTCCTTGGGAAGATGATGGATTTTACATGGATTTATTCTGGGATAATATCATCAGTCTGACCAATAATTTCTTGGATCGTGGCATTACTGTCGTGATAGAGTATGTCATATTTGAAGATCAACTGAAGAAAATTGCAGCCGTCTTAAAAGAAAAACGAATTAAGCTAAAATATTGTGTCCTAATGGCTCAAGAAGAAACCTTGAAAGATAGGGATTCTTCTCGAAAAGAAATTGAGAGAACGGGCGATTTATCAATCCAAGCAAGAAATGAGTTTCTAGCTAAAAATAGTGAGAAACATCATTTTCTATTCACGGATGATTTAGATGTCAAGGAAACGGTGAACATCATTAAAACTTCAAATCAATTTTTAATTTCTGAACAGTAAAAGACAGAGAGAGTAAGGGTATAGAAACCAAGACTCTCCCTGTTTTTTTGTTGGATTTTTGTGTAAAGTGCTCCAAATATGACCAGTTTTTACAAGAAGAAGGGGTGCTATCTGATGGAGAATTGCCAAAAGTAGAAAAAAGCAACTTAGAGAAGATTTTTCGTTATAGAAATCAATAAACAAAGCTGGATTTAGCTGTTCTAGGTCGGCTATTTTGTGCTATACTTAAGATATGCATAGAAAAACAGTGATTGATTTTAGGGCTTTGGGCGAGAGATATACCTTTACCCAGCCTATCAAAGAGTTAAAAACGAGAGATTTAGCAGAAGTGGCGGACTTGCTGGCACAAGTGGAAAGCTACCAAGAGCAGGGCTACTATGTAGTGGGCTACGTCAGTTACGAGGCTGCACCTGCTTTTGAGGAGAAACTAGCAGTTCATAAAACTCCTTTACTGGCAGAGTATCTGTTATATTTTACAGTTCATGATAGGGTGGAAACATCGCCTATTCCTCTGACTTATGAGGAAGTAGATCTGCCTTCAAAGTGGCGGGAACAAACATCTGCAGAGGACTATGAAAAAGCTATTTCCCAGATTCACCATCATTTGCGGCAGGGGGACACCTATCAGGTCAACTACACTGTTCAACTCAAGCAAGACCTAAGTGCCAATCCTTTTGCCATCTACAATCGTATGGTGGTAGAGCAGGAGGCGGGCTACAATGCTTATGTAGAACATGACGAGATGGCAGTGATTTCCATGAGCCCAGAGCTCTTTTTTGAGCAAAATAACCGTGAGTTGACTACGCGACCAATGAAGGGAACGACTCAGCGGGGAGTGACTGACCAAGAAGATTTAGAACAGGCTAGTTGGTTGGAGCAGGATCCTAAAAATCGTTCTGAAAATATGATGATTGTGGACCTCTTGCGCAATGATATGAACCGTATTTCTGAAGTTGGAAGTGAGTATGTCGAACGTCTGTGTCAAGTGGAGCAGTATTCGACTGTTTGGCAGATGACTTCGACCATCAAGAGTCAGTTGCGAGAGGATGTGGACCTAGTTACCATTTTTCGCTCTCTCTTTCCTTGTGGATCCATAACGGGAGCTCCGAAAATTGCGACCATGGAAATCATCAAGGACTTGGAGCCCCAACCACGCGGAGTCTACTGTGGAACGATTGGTATCTTGCTGCCAAATGGGCGACGAATTTTCAATGTTGCCATTCGGACCATTCAACTCTACAAGAGCCAAGCCATCTATGGAGTTGGCGGAGGGATTACTTGGGATAGCACCTGGGAGTCTGAATACCGTGAAGTGCATCAAAAGGCGGCTGTTCTCTATCGTAAACAAGCTCGCTTCCAATTGATTACAACTGGGAAAATCAGCCAGAAGAGCTTACTGTTTGAAGAGCAACATCTGGAAAGACTGACAAAGGCTAGTCGATATTTTGCCTATCCTTTTGATCCAGAAAACCTGAGACAAAGGATAGAAGAAGAGTGCCAAGTTTGTGATGTTAATCAAGACTATCGCTTACGAATTAGTCTCAGCAAATCTGGAGAGGTGGAAGTCAGTCGTCAAGTATTAACACCCCTTAGTCCAGAGTTCTGTCAGGCTAAACTTTGTCAGCAGGAAGCAGATTTGAATCAATCCTTTACCTACTTTAAAACAACTCATAGACCGCACTTAAGTCTAGGGGAACAGGAAATCATTTACCATAATGCAGCAGGAGAATTGCTTGAAACCTCTATAGGAAATCTGGTCTTAAAAATTAATGGTAAGCTCTACACACCTCCTATCAATCTAGGGATTTTGCCAGGAATCTACCGCCAGCATTTGCTAGAAACAGGACGGGCAGAGGAAAAAGTTCTGACTTTGGCAGACTTAAATCACGCGGAGGCTATCTATGGCTGTAATGCAGTGAGAGGCTTGTATGAGTTGGAAGTGAATACTAAACGACCTTCCTAAACCAAAAAACATAATGGATATGTTGAATTGTTGAATTAAGTTTGATAAAATAAAAAGAAAACGATATCATTTTATGGGAGGAAATGATGAAAAAAACAGTTCTTTTTAAAGCTGGTCTAGCTAGCTTTTCTGCGTTGATGATGCTCGCTCAACCGACTTTTGCTAATGATACAATTCACTTTTCAAATTGTACAGAAGCGTGGGAAAATGGCTATTCTGATATCCATAGAGGAGAGCCTGGATATTCTTCAAGACTAGACAAAGATGGTGATGGAGTTGCCTGTGAACGCTCAAAAGCTCCTCGAGGTGTTTTTAAACCACGCCAATCTAGTCCACAGAATAGAGTTTCTTCTAGTGGATGGGTTAAGCAGGATGGATATTGGTATTATTATTCTGACAATGGTAATCCAGTAACCAATTCTTGGAAAGGAGATTACTATCTCAAATCAGATGGAACAATGGCTCAGAGTGAGTGGATATATGACTCATATTACAAAGGATGGTATTATCTCAAATCGGATGGTTCATATGCACGAAACACATGGATAGGAAGTTACTACCTTAAAGCAAACGGAAAGATGGCTCAAAGTGAATGGATTTATGATTCATCATACCAAGCTTGGTATTATTTGAAATCAGATGGATCTTATGCCAAAAATGCTTGGCAAGGCGCTTTTTATCTCAAAGCGAACGGTAAAATGGTTCAAAGTGAATGGATTTATGACTCTTCTTATCAATCCTGGTACTACTTGAAATCAGATGGTTCATACGCTCGTAATACTTGGCAAGGGAACTATTACCTCAAATTAGATGGCAAGCTGGCTACGAATGAGTGGGTTGATGGTGGTCGCTACTATGTGGATGCTTCTGGTTTGTGGAAACCATAAAGCAAACAAATTCTAGGGAAACAATGCAAACCTTTGCACAAAACAAACGATTTTGTTATACTATATCTGTAAGCATTTTCAATTAAAAAGGAGAAGACGATGAGTCAAAAGATTATTGGGATTGACCTTGGTGGAACATCTATCAAGTTTGCAATTTTAACTCAAGAGGGAGAACTCCAAGAAAAATGGTCTATCAAGACTAATATTTTGGACGAGGGAAGCCATATTGTAGATGATATGATTGAGTCTATTCAACATCGTTTGGACTTGCTTGGATTGTCAGCTACGGATTTTCGAGGGATTGGAATGGGATCACCTGGTGTGGTTGACCGTGAAAAAGGGACTGTTATCGGTGCTTACAACCTAAACTGGAAAACCCTTCAACCGATTAAAGAAAAGATTGAAAAAGCCTTGGAGATTCCGTTCTTCATCGACAATGATGCCAACGTAGCTGCTCTTGGTGAGCGCTGGATGGGTGCTGGTGATAACCAACCGGACGTTGTCTTTATGACACTTGGTACCGGTGTTGGTGGCGGTATCGTTGCTGAAGGAAAACTGCTCCACGGTGTTGCTGGTGCTGCTGGTGAGCTTGGTCACATCACTGTTGACTTTGACCAACCAATCGCATGTACCTGTGGTAAAAAAGGCTGTCTTGAGACAGTTGCTTCAGCAACAGGGATTGTCAACTTGACTCGTCGTTATGCAGATGAATACGAAGGCGATGCAGCCTTAAAACGCTTGATTGATGACGGTGAAGAAGTAACTGCTAAAACTGTCTTTGACCTTGCAAAAGAAGGGGATGACCTTGCCTTGATCGTTTACCGTAACTTCTCACGTTACTTGGGAATCGCTTGTGCTAATATTGGCTCTATCCTAAACCCATCAACAATCGTTATCGGTGGTGGGGTGTCAGCTGCAGGAGAATTCCTTCTCCAAGGTGTTCAAAAAGTCTACGACGAAAATACCTTCCCACAAGTACGCACGTCTACTAAATTGGCTCTTGCAACTCTAGGAAATGACGCTGGAGTTATCGGAGCAGCATCACTTGTATTGCAATAAGATAATAAAAAGGGGAAAACACTACTTTAAAGCCAGTGATTTTCCTCCTTTCTTTTTTTATGCTATACTAGTTAGGAAATCAATGAGGTGAGAGTAAATGACAAAAGCAGATACGATTTTTAAAGAAAATATTGAACGAATCCTCAAAGACGGTGTCTTTTCTGAACAAGCACGTCCCAAGTACAAGGATGGGACTGTTGCTAATTCCAAGTACATAACGGGCGCCTTTGCGGAGTATGATTTGTCTAAGGGGGAATTTCCCATCACAACCTTGCGTCCCATTGCAATCAAATCCGCCATCAAGGAAGTACTCTGGATTTACCAAGATCAGTCTAATAGCTTAGATGTTCTCAATGACAAGTACAATGTTCACTACTGGAATGACTGGGAAGTGGGAGATACGGGAACCATCGGTGAGCGCTATGGGGCAGTCGTTAAGAAACACGATATCATTAATAAGATTCTCAAGCAGTTGGAAGCCAATCCTTGGAATCGTCGCAATATCATCTCACTCTGGGATTACCAAGCATTTGAGGAGACAGACGGCCTCCTTCCATGCGCCTTTCAGACCATGTTTGATGTCCGTCGAGTAGATGGAGAAATCTATCTGGATGCGACCTTGACTCAGCGTTCTAACGATATGCTGGTGGCCCACCACATTAACGCTATGCAGTACGTAGCCTTGCAGATGATGATTGCCAAGCATTTCGGCTGGAAGGTTGGGAAGTTTTTCTATTTTATCAACAACCTTCATATCTATGATAATCAGTTTGAACAAGCTCAGGAATTACTCCGTCGTGATCCGTCAAATTGCCAACCACGTTTGGTCTTGAATGTACCAGACAAGACTAATTTCTTTGATATCAAAGCGGAAGATTTTGAGTTAGTTGACTATGATCCGGTTAAGCCACAGCTGAAGTTTGATTTGGCTATTTAAGAAAATAAAAAGAAGTTGAGATTTCTCAACTTCTTTTTTTGATTAATGTGATACGCGACGGCGAGCTGCTTTTTTGCGGTTTTCTTCGATGAAAGCTGCTTTTTGCTCTTCTGGCTCAATCACTTTCTTTTTAATTGCGTATACTGCACCTGCAACAGCAGCGACAGTTCCTGCGACACCTGTTACAAGACCTTTAGCGAATCCTTTAGCCATGAGTCTTCCTCCTTTATCTTCCCGATCAGCCTAGCTCCTCAAGTGGTAGCATTTTTCTGACTGACCTTTTTGTGATATAATAATAGTAACGAAAAAATGGAAATTTTTCAAGGAAAAAAGATGAAAACAAAAATAATTGTGATTGTTGGACCGACTGCTGTTGGGAAGACAGCCCTTGCTATCGAAGTGGCCAAGCGCTTTGGTGGAGAGGTCGTCAGTGGTGACAGTCAGCAAGTATACAGAGGGTTGGATATTGGGACGGCCAAGGCTAGCCCAGAGGAGCAAGCAGCTGTTCCTCATCATTTGATTGATGTCAGAGAGGTGACCGAGTCTTACTCGGCTTTTGATTTTGTTTCAGAAGCTAAGAAGGCCATTGAGGATATTCAAAGCCGTGGCAAGCTAGCCATTATAGCTGGTGGAACTGGGCTTTATATCCAGAGCTTGTTGGAAGGTTACCATCTAGGTGGTGAGACTCCCCATGAGGAGATTTTAGCTTATCGGGCTAGTTTGGAGCCTTATACAGATGAGGAATTAGCTCATCTGGTGGAGCAAGCAGGTCTTGAGATTCCTCAGTTTAATCGTCGTCGTGCGATGCGTGCTTTGGAAATTGCCCATTTTGGTCAGGATTTAGAAAATCAAGAGACTTTGTACGAACCATTGATTATCTGCTTGGATGATGAGCGCAGTCAGCTTTATGAACGTATCAACCACCGAGTGGATCTGATGTTTGAGGCTGGACTTTTGGATGAGGCTAAGTGGCTTTTTGACCATTATCCAGATGTGCAGGCTGCTAAAGGCATTGGTTATAAAGAACTCTTTCCTTATTTCCGTGGCGAGCAAACTCTTGAGGAAGCTAGTGAGAGTCTCAAACAGGCGACTCGTCGTTTTGCCAAGCGTCAGCTGACCTGGTTCCGTAATCGCATGCAGGTGACCTTTTATCAGATTGGAGAGTCTGGTGTGCAGGAGCGTATTTTTAGCCAGATTGAGGAGTTTTTAGATGATTGAAACAGAGAAAAAAGAGGAGCGCGTCCTGCTCATCGGTGTGGAATTGCAGGGCATGGACAATTTTGACCTCTCTATGGAAGAATTGGGCAGTTTGGCCAAGACAGCTGGAGCAGTCGTTGTAGATAGTTATAGACAAAAACGTGAAAAGTATGACTCCAAGACCTTCGTCGGCTCTGGTAAGTTGGAAGAAATTGCGCTCATGGTGGATGCAGAAGAGATTACCACTGTCATCGTTAATAATCGCTTGACTCCACGGCAAAATGTTAATTTAGAAGAAGTTCTGGGTGTCAAAGTTATTGACCGTATGCAGTTGATTTTGGATATCTTTGCCATGCGGGCTCGAAGCCATGAAGGGAAACTCCAAGTGCATTTAGCTCAGCTAAAGTATCTCTTGCCTCGCTTGGTTGGTCAGGGGATTATGCTTAGTCGTCAGGCAGGGGGAATTGGTTCCCGTGGTCCAGGTGAAAGCCAGCTGGAGCTGAACCGTCGTAGTGTTCGCAATCAAATCACAGACATTGAGCGCCAGCTCAAGGTGGTTGAGAAAAATCGGGCGACAGTCAGAGAAAAACGTCTGGAATCTAGTACCTTTAAGATAGGTTTGATTGGTTACACCAATGCTGGAAAGTCAACTATCATGAATACCTTGACCAGTAAGACCCAGTATGAGGCAGATGAGCTTTTTGCGACTCTGGACGCGACGACTAAGAGTATCCATCTGGGTGGCAATCTTCAAGTGACTTTAACTGATACGGTTGGCTTTATCCAAGATTTGCCGACTGAATTGGTGTCCAGTTTCAAGTCAACCTTGGAAGAAAGTAAGCATGTGGATCTTCTGGTTCATGTTATCGATGCCAGCAATCCTTACCACGAGGAGCATGAAAAAACAGTCCTGTCTATCATGAAAGACTTGGATATGGAGGATATTCCTCGCCTGACCCTTTATAATAAAGCGGATTTGGTGGAGGATTTCACGCCTACCCAAACGCCTTATGCCCTCATTTCTGCCAAGGCTGAGGATAGTCGTGAGAATTTGCAGGCACTATTTTTAGAGAAAATCAAGGATATTTTTGAGAGATTTACCCTGCGCGTGCCTTTTTCAAAGTCTTACAAGATTCATGATTTAGAAAGTGTTGCGATTCTGGAAGAGCGCGATTATCAAGACGATGGCGAAGTCATTACAGGCTACATTTCTGAGAAAAATAAATGGAGGTTAGAAGAATTTTATGACTGATATTAAAACTTTAGCTTTAAAGTATGGAGGTTATACAAGCCTGGATAAGGTCTATCTAGATCAACTTCTAGCTGGCAAAACAGAACAAGAGCAGTTGGCGCTGATCACTCCTCCGCCCAGCGTTGTCAATGCCTACTTTGCAGAACTCTACCAAAAAAAGAGTCCTGAGGCTGCGACGGATTATTTTGCAGAACTCAGTCAGGAACTAAATCTTTACAACGTTGAGCCAAGTTTCACCTTTGAAAACAAGCCCTTTATTCGCCTTAATCTGTCTGGCAAATCCTTTGGCTTTTGCTATGAGGAAGAAGGTCTTGGACGGATTTTCTCTGAAAATGAAGAGGTTATTTCAGAAGACTTGCTCTTTGAGATTGCACAAATTTTCCCCCATCTGCTGGTCTTTGAAGAGTCTGGAAAGATTTATATGAAGGCTGTAGGGGATGAGGAAGTTATTAGTGTGGAAAGTCTGACAGCCTTGACTGATTTGGAAAGCTTGGCTGATGGTCGCAAACGTCTCAAAGGCTACAGCCAAGAGGATTTATTACAAGAAGCTGCTGCTTTTTCTGGCAAGCGCTATTTTCGATCGGAAAATCGCACAGCTATGCTATATATTGATTAATTAGAAAGTATCGAATGGATATTCAATTTTTAGGAACGGGGGCTGGTCAGCCCTCAAAAGCCCGCAACGTTTCAAGCCTCGCCCTGAAACTCTTGGACGAGATTAACGAGGTTTGGCTCTTTGACTGTGGAGAAGGAACGCAAAATCGTATTCTAGAAACCACAATTCGACCACGTAAGGTCAGCAAAATCTTTATTACCCATCTGCACGGAGACCATATCTTTGGCTTGCCAGGATTTCTCTCTAGCCGTGCCTTTCAGGCCAATGAGGAGCAGACTGATTTGGACATTTATGGACCGCAAGGAATCAAGTCCTTTGTCTTAACAAGCCTTCGTGTGTCAGGTTCTCGTCTGCCTTACCGCATTCATTTTCATGAGTTTGACCAAGATTCTCTAGGAAAAATCCTTGAGACCGATAAATTCACTGTGTATGCAGAGGAGCTGGACCACACTATTTTCTGTGTTGGCTATCGTGTCATGCAAAAGGACTTAGAAGGTACCTTGGATGCTGAGAAACTCAAGGCTGCTGGTGTTCCGTTCGGCCCGCTTTTTGGAAAAGTCAAAAACGGTCAGGATGTTGTCCTAGAAGACGGAACTGAAATCAAAGCTGCAGACTATATCTCAGCACCACGACCTGGTAAGATTATTACTATTCTGGGTGACACCCGAAAAACCAATGCCAGTGTGCGTCTAGCTGTCAATGCAGATGTCCTTGTCCATGAGTCGACTTATGGCAAGGATGATGAGAAGATTGCCCGCAATCACGGTCACTCAACCAATATGCAGGCAGCACAAGTAGCAGCAGAAGCCGGTGCTAAGCGCCTCTTGCTCAATCATATCAGTGCTCGTTTTCTCTCAAAAGATATCAGCCAGCTCAAGAAAGATGCGGCCACTGTTTTTGAAAATGTCCATGTGGTTAAAGACTTGGAAGAAGTGGAAATTTAGAAGATTGAGAAAGGATAAGTATGCGTACGATTCTGATTACCGGAGCTAGCGGTGGCTTAGCCCAAGAAATGGTCAAACTCCTGCCCAATGACCAACTCATCTTACTAGGTAGAAACAAGGAAAAACTAGCTCAACTATATGGAAATCATTCTAATGTGGAATTGATTGAAATCGATATTACTGATGACTCAGCCCTAGAAGCTCTGGTAGCTGACCTCTATCTCCGTTATGGCAAGATTGATGTCTTGATTAACAACGCTGGTTACGGAATTTTTGAAGATTTCGACCAGATTTCTAATCAAAACATTCACCAGATGTTTAAGGTCAATACCTTTGCCCTGATGAACCTATCACGTTTGATTGCTTCTCGTATGAAGGAAAGTAGAAAGGGGCATATCATCAACATTGTCAGCATGGCAGGTTTGATAGCGACTAGCAAGTCCAGTCTTTACTCAGCAACCAAGTTTGCGGCTATTGGATTTTCAAATGCTCTGCGCCTCGAACTCATGCCCTATGGTGCCTATGTAACGACGGTTAATCCAGGACCGATTCGTACTGCCTTTTTTGACCAGGCAGACCCAGATGGGACCTACCTCAAGTCGGTTGACCGCTTTCTCTTAGAACCAGATGTAGTCGCTAGAAAGATTGTCAAAACCATAGGAAAAAACAAACGGGAACTCAATCTCCCAGTTTTGTTGAACCTAGCCCATAAGTTTTATACTCTCTTCCCCAAGCTAGCTGATAAGTTGGCAGGGGGAATATTTAATTATAAGTAAAAGGAGTTCCTTACAAAAGGAACTTTTTTTATAATATTGAACTGAGTGTCAAAAATTTGTTTGTTTTTGTTCTAAATCTACATTCACTTTTTTTGAGTCTTCTACAAATTTTAGAAAAAACAATCAAAAATATGATTTTTTGTGATTAGGGTATTGAAATTTCCTATATTATTTTATAAAATAAGGGTAAAAGGCTATGAAAAAGTAATACGCTTACAAGGAAATGGAAGCGGTTACTAAAGGAGGGTTTTATGGAAAAAGGCCATTGGAATCGTAAAAGAGTCTACAGCATTCGTAAGTTTGCCGTAGGCGCTTGCTCTGTCATGATTGGAACCTGTGCGGTTCTATTTGGAGGAAGTGTCATTGGAGAATCACCAGTTTTCGCGGATGAAACTCCAATTACTCACACTGTTGAACAAGCAAAAGAGGAAAGTCCGGCAGTGGAGGAAAAAGAAAATCAAGCTGTAGCAGAGCACAAGGATGCTGCAAGTGTCGACCAAAGTCAAGCTGCTCCAATTGAAGCAAGCAAAGCCGAGAAGAAAGAAGAGGAACCTGTAGCTCCAAAAGAGGAGAAAGCATCTCTAAAGCCTGAAGAAACAGCTCCAAAGCTAGAATCTCAAGCTTCAAGTCAAGAAAAGCCTGTCAAGGAAGATTTGAAAGCTGCGACAAATGAAGAAGTGAATCAAATGATTGAAGATAGAAAAGTGGATTTTAATCAAAATTGGCACTTTAAACTCAATGCGAATCCTAAAGAAGCTGTGAAATCAGATGCCGATGTATCAACATGGCAAAAATTGGATCTCCCACACGACTGGAGTATCTTTAACGATTTTGACCATCAGTCACCTGCCCAAAACGAGGGTGGACAGCTCAATGGTGGTGAAGCTTGGTATCGCAAGACCTTTAAACTTGATGAAAAAGATCTCAAGAAAAATGTTCGTGTCACTTTTGATGGTGTCTATATGGACTCTCAAGTCTATGTCAATGGCCAGTTAGTGGGGCATTATCCAAATGGTTATAACCAGTTCTCATACGATATCACCAAATATCTTCACAAAGATGGTCGTGAGAATGTGATTGCTGTCCATGCTGTCAACAAACAGCCAAGTAGCCGTTGGTACTCAGGTAGTGGTATCTACCGTGATGTGACCTTGCAAGTGACAGATAAGGTTCATGTTGAGAAAAATGGGACAACCATCTTAACACCAAAACTTAAAGAACAGCAACACGGCAAGGTTGAAACTCATGTAGCCAGCAAAATCGTCAATACAGATGATAAAGACCATGAACTGGTGGCAGAGTATCAAATCGTTGAACGTGGTGGTCAGGCTGTGACAGGTTTAGTACGTACAGCGAGCCGTACCTTGAAAGCACATGAATCAACAAGTCTTGATGCGATTTTAGAAGTTGAACAACCAAAACTCTGGACAGTTTTAAATGACAAACCTGCCTTGTACGAATTGATTACGCGTGTTTACCGTGACGGTCAATTGGTTGATGCTAAGAAAGATTTGTTTGGTTACCGTTACTATCACTGGTCTCCAAATGAAGGTTTCTCTTTGAATGGTGAACGCATTAAATTCCATGGTGTTTCCTTGCACCATGACCACGGAGCGCTTGGAGCAGAAGAAAACTATAAGGCAGAATACCGCCGTCTCAAACAAATGAAGGAGATGGGCGTTAACGCCATCCGTACAACTCATAACCCTGCAAGTCCACAGACCTTACAAATCGCAGCAGAACTTGGTTTGCTGGTTCAGGAAGAGGCCTTTGATACGTGGTATGGTGGTAAGAAACCTTATGACTACGGGCGTTTCTTTGAAAAAGATGCTACTCACCCAGAAGCCAGAAAAGGTGAAAAGTGGTCTGACTATGATCTTCGTACCATGGTCGAAAGAGATAAAAATAACCCAGCTGTCTTCATGTGGTCTATCGGAAACGAAATCGGTGAAGCCAATGGTAATGCTCACTCTCTTGCAACGGTTAAACGCTTAGTAAAAGTGATTAAAGATGTTGATACTACACGTTATGTTACCATGGGAGCAGATAAGTTCCGCTTTGGTGATGGTAGCGGTGATCATGAGAAAATTGCTAATGAACTGGATGCAGTTGGTTTCAACTATTCAGAAGACAACTACAAGAAACTTCGTGCGAAACATCCAAACTGGTTGATTTATGGTTCAGAAACATCTTCAGCAGCCCGTACACGTGGTAGCTATTATCGTCCTGAACATGAATTGAAACATAGCAATGGACCTGAACGTCATTACGAACAGTCTGACTATGGTAATGACCGGGTTAACTGGGGTAAAACGGCAACAGATTCATGGATCTTTGACCGTGACAACGCTGGCTATGCTGGACAGTTTATCTGGACAGGTACGGACTATATCGGTGAGCCTACACCATGGCACAACCAAAACCAAACTCCTGTTAAGAGCTCTTACTTTGGTATCGTAGATACAGCTGGTATTCCAAAAAATGACTTTTATCTCTACCAAAGCCAATGGGTTTCTGCTAAGAAGAAACCGATGGTACACCTTCTTCCTCACTGGAACTGGGAAAATAGAGAATTGGCATCGAAAGTTGAAGATTCAGACGGAAAAATTCCAGTTCGTGCCTACTCAAACGCTGCAAGCGTAGAATTGTTCTTGAATGGAAAATCTCTTGGAGGTAAGACCTTCAACAAAAAACAAACCAGTGATGGCCGTACCTACCAAGAAGGTGCCAATGCTAAGGAACTCTATCTTGAGTGGAAGGTTGCGTACCAACCAGGTACTTTGGAAGCTGTAGCTCGCGATGAAGCTGGAAAAGAAATTGCACGTGATAAGATCACTACTGCAGGCCAACCAGCAGGTGTTCGCCTCGTCAAGGAAGAACATGCAATCGCAGCAGATGGAAAAGACTTGACCTACATCTACTACGAAATCGTAGACAGTGAAGGAAATGTGGTACCAACTGCCAATAATTTGGTTCGTTTCCAATTGCATGGACAAGGTCAACTGGTCGGTGTCGATAATGGGGAACAAGCCAGCCGTGAACGCTACAAGGCGCAACCAGATGGTTCTTGGATCCGTAGAGCCTTTAACGGTAAAGGGGTTGCCATTGTTAAATCAACTGAACAAGCAGGGAAATTCACGCTGACAGCTCATTCAGATCTCTTGAAATCGGATCAAGTCACCGTCTTTACTGGTAAGAAAGAAGGACAAGAAAAGACTGTTTTAGGAATAGAGGTACCAAAAGTACGTACTGTTATCGAGAAAGAACCGAAAATGCCGAAGACCGTCGCTTTTGTCTATAGTGATGGCAGTCGTGAAAAACGTCCAGTAACATGGTCTTCTGTTGATGTGAGCCAAGCTGGAGTTGTGACAGTTAAAGGTATGGCAGACGGACGTGAAGTTGAGGCCCGTGTCGAAATTCTAGCAATTGCGAAAGAACTACCAACTGTTAAACGTGTTGCTCCAGGAACAGACTTGAGTGCTGTTGATAAATATGTTTCTATCGCTGTAACGGATGGAAGCGTTCAAGAATACGAAGTTGATAAGTGGGAGATTGCTGAAGAAGATAAAGCTAAGTTAGCAATTCCAGGTTCTCGTATTCAAGCGACCGGTCATTTAGAAGGTCAGCCAATTCATGCTACCCTTGTAGTAGAAGAAGGCGAGGCTGCAGCACCTGTAGTGCCAACTGTGACGGTTGGTGGCGAAGCTGTCACTGGTCTTACTAGTCAAAAACCAATGCAATACCGCACTCTTGCTTATGGAGCTAAGTTACCAAAAGTCGCAGCAAATGCTGAAAATGCAGCTGTTACAGTGGTGCAAGCAAGCGCAGCAAACGGCATGCGTGCAAGCATCTTTGTTCAACCAAATGATGGTGGCTCTCTTCAAATGTATGCAATTCAATTCCTCGAAGAAGCACCAAAAATTGATCATTTGAGCCTACAAGTGGAGAAAGCTGATGCTCTCAAAGAAGACCAAACAGTGAAATTGTCTGTCCTTGCACACTATCAAGACGGAACACAAGCAGTTTTACCAGCAGATAAGGTGACCTTCTCTACAAGTGGTGAAGGGGAAGTCGCAGTTCGTAAAGGAATGCTTGAGTTGCATAAGCCAGGAACAGTCACTCTCAAAGCAGAATATGAGGGGGCTACAGGTCAAATCGCTCTTACGATCCAGGCCAATACTGAGAAAAAAGTAGCCCAATCTATACGCCCTGTAAATGTAGTCACAGATTTGCATCAGGAACCAAGTCTTCCAGCAACAGTAACAGTTGAGTATGACAAAGGTTTCCCTAAAGCCCACAAAGTCATTTGGCAAGCCATTCCAAAAGAAAAACTCGACCACTATCAAACCTTTGAAGTTCTAGGTAAAGTTGAAGGTCTGGATCTTGAAGAGCGTGCTAAAGTGTCTGTAGAAGGCATCGTTTCAGTTGAAGAAGTCAGTGTGACGACCCCAATCGCAGAAGCACCACAATTACCAGAAAGCGTTCGTACCTATGATTCAAATGGTCACGTTTCATCAGCTAAGGTTACTTGGGATGCGATTCGTCCAGAGCAATACGCCAAGGAAGGTGTCTTTACAGTTAATGGTCGCCTAGAAGGTACGCAATTAACAACTAAACTTCATGTTCGCGTATCTGCTCAAACTGAGAAGGGAGCAAATATTTCTGACCAATGGACTGGTTCAGAATTGCCACTTGCCTTTGCTTCAGACTCAAATCCAACTGATCCTGTTTCAAACGTCAACGATAAATTGATTTCCTTTAATGACCGCCCAGCTAACCGTTGGACAAACTGGAACCGTACTAATCCAGAAGCTTCAGTTGGTGTCCTATTCGGAGATTCAGGTATTTTGAGCAAACGTTCAGTTGATAATCTAAGTGTCGGATTCCACGAAGACCACGGAGTTGGTGTACCGAAGTCTTATGTGATTGAATATTATGTCGGTAAGACCGTTCCAACAGCCCCTAAAAACCCTAGCTTTGTAGGTGAGGAAAACCATGCCTTTAACGATCCTGCAAACTGGAAAGAGGTAAGCAATCTCAAAGCACCAGCTCAATTAAAAGCTGGAGAAATGAATCATTTCAGCTTTGACAAGGTTGAAACCTATGCTGTCCGTATTCGTATGGTGAGAGCAGACAACAAACTTGGAACTTCTATCACAGAAGTACAAATCTTTGCAAAACAAGTCGCAGCAGCCAAACAAGGACAAACGAGAATCCAAGTTGACGGTAAAGACTTAGCAAACTTCAACCCAGATTTGACAGACTACTATCTTGAGTCTGTAGATGGAAAAGTTCCTGCAGTAACAGCAAGTGTTAGCAACAATGGTCTCGCTACCGTCGTTCCAAGTGTTCGTGAAGGTGAGCCAGTTCGTGTTATCGCGAAAGCTGAAAATGGGGACATCCTAGGAGAATACCGTCTACATTTCACAAGCAATAAAGACTTGCTCTCTCGTAAACCAGTTGCTGCGGTCAAACAAGCTCGCTTGCTACAAGTAGGGCAACCACTTGAATTGCCAACTAAGGTTCCGGTTTACTTCACAGGTAAAGACGGTTACGAAATAAAAGACTTGGCAGTGGAATGGGAAGAAGTTCCAGCAGAAAAGCTGACAAAAGCAGGTCAATTTACCGTTCGAGGCCATATCCTTGGTAGTGATCTTGTTGCTGAGTTCACTGTACGAGTGACAGACAAACTTGGCGAAGCTCTTTCAAATAACCCAGAGTATGATGAAAATAGTAACCGCGCCTTTGCTTCAGCCACTAACGACATTGATAGAAACTCCCATGACCGTGTGGACTATCTCAATGACGGAAATCATTCAGAAAATCGTCGTTGGACAAACTGGTCTCCAACACCATCTTCTAATTCAGAAGTATCAGCAGGTGTGATCTTCCGTGAAAATGGTAAGATTGTAGAACGGACTGTTGCGCAAGCCAAACTTCATTTCTTTGCAGATAGTGGTACGGATGCACCATCTAAACTTGTTTTGGAACGTTATATTGGCCCAGAGTTTGAAGTGCCTACCTACTATTCAAACTACCAAGCCTACGATGCGGCCCATCCATTCAACAATCCAGAAAATTGGGAAGCTGTGCCTTATCGTGCGGATAAAGACATCGCAGCTGGTGATGAAATCAACGTAACATTTAAAGCTGTCAAAGCCAAAGCCATGAGATGGCGTATGGAGCGTAAAGCAGACAAGAGCGGTGTTGCGATGATTGAGATGACCTTCCTTGCACCGAGTGAATTGCCTCAAGAAAGTACCCAATCAAAAATTCTTGTAGATGGAAAAGAACTTCCTGACTTCGCTGAAGATCGTCAAGACTACCAAATCACCTATAAAGGTCAACGTCCAAAAGTCTCAGTCGAAGAAAGTAATCAAGTAGCTTCAACAGTTGTAGATAACGGAGACGATAGCCTTCCAGTACTTGTTCGCCTTGTTTCAGAAAGTGGAAAACAAGTCAAGGAATACCATATCCACTTAACTAAGGAAAAACCAGTTTCTGAGAAGACTGTTGCTGCTGTACAGGAGGAACTTCCAAAACTCGAATTTGTTGAAAAAGATTTGGCCTATAAGACAGTTGAGAAAAAGGATTCAACACTGTATCTAGGTGAAACTCGTGTAGAACAAGAAGGAAAAGTTGGTAAGGAACGGATCTTCACAGCGGTTAACCCTAGTGGAAGTAAGGAAGAAAAACTCCGTGAAGTGGTAGAGACTCCGACAGACCGCATCGTCTTGGTTGGAACTAAACCAGGAACCTCCCTTCCAGAAGATGAAGTGAAGAACCTAGTCCTTAACAGACCAGAACTTGTAATCGAAGAAGAAAGAATTGATTTCAAGGTTCAGGAACAAAAGAATGATCAGCTTCCAGCGGGTCAAACTCGTGTTCTCCAAGAAGGTCAAAAAGGTATCCGTGTTCACTTAATCGAAGTTGAAAATGGCAAGCGAACTGAAAAAGAAAGCTATGATAAAGTCATGGCTCAAGATCGCATTGTAGAAGTTGGTACGGCTAGTGAAACAACTAAACCAGTACCTCAAGAATCTACAAAACCACAAGTATCAGAAAAAGCAGATACAAAAGAAATTGCTTCAAATGCAGCTAGTCAAGCTCAAGAAGAACAGTTACCAAATACAGGAAGTGCAGCAAGTCAAGCAGCTCTAGCAGCAGGTTTAGCTCTTCTTGGTTTGAGTGCAGGATTAGTGGCCACTAAAGGTAAAAAAGAGGATTAGATATTTTTGATACCTTATTTGCCATTTAAGACCTGAGAGAAACTCTCGTCTCAGATAAAAAGTCCTTAGAATACAAGTTTCTAAGGGCTTTTCTTTGTGTAAAATCGTATAATTTTACTGTCTGTGTAATTTTGGAGAGAAAGCAAGAATCCCTAGAAGGTATTTTCTAGGGATTCTATTATTGTTTCAGTAAGAACAATTCGACAATCATTGCTATATAGATGATTAAGGTTAGGAGAAAACCGGCTCTCCAGAAGAATTTGATGAATTTAGGGTAATAAAAACTTCGTTTTTTGACAAGGAAAAAGACTACAAGGAGGATTGCCAGGAGAGAAAGTGCGACTCCAAGTCGCGGTAGAAAGTTGTGGGTAAAGGCTTTAGCAGTGATAAGGTAATACTCGAATACCAAAAGTGGAAAAGCTAGATCCGCGAAATTAAATCCTATTTTCCTAAGTCCGAAAAGCTTGGTGACAATAAAGCAAACCACCAACGTTAATATCAATAATAAAATAGATGCTATTTTCATTAAAATCATACCCATATTGTATCATAAAAAAACGCTAAAGGAAATGAGAAACAAGGGAATTTGTTGGAAAGTCAGGCTTTTGAGATTGTTAGTGATTTTTGTTATAATGAAAGTTATGAAATCTTATAATACCTTGAATGATTATTATCGAAAACTTTTTGGAGAAAAGACTTTCAAAGTTCCTATTGATGCGGGATTTGACTGTCCAAATCGGGATGGAACTGTAGCCCATGGTGGTTGTACTTTTTGTACGGTTTCAGGTTCTGGAGATGCCATCGTGGCACCGGATGCCCCTATCCGTGAGCAATTTTATAAGGAAATTGACTTTATGCATCGCAAATGGCCAGATGTTCAGAAGTACTTGGTTTATTTCCAAAACTTTACCAATACCCATGAAAAGGTGGAAGTGATTCGGGAGCGATATGAGCAGGCTATCAATGAGCCAGGTGTAGTAGGAATCAATATCGGAACGCGCCCAGACTGTTTACCCGATGAAACCATCGAATATTTGGCTGAGTTATCGGAACGCATGCATGTGACGGTAGAATTGGGCTTACAGACTACTTTTGAAGCAACCTCTGACTTGATTAACCGTGCCCATTCTTATGAATTGTATGTTGAAACAGTAAAACGCTTGAGGAAATATCCTAAGATTGAGATTGTTTCCCATTTGATTAACGGTTTGCCCGGTGAGACTCATGAGATGATGGTCGAAAATGTCCGTCGCTGTGTTACGGATAATGATATTCAAGGAATTAAACTGCACTTGCTTCACCTCATGACCAATACACGGATGCAGCGAGATTACCACGAAGGACGCTTGCAACTGATGAGTCAGGATGAGTATGTCAAGGTCATTTGTGACCAACTGGAAATCATTCCCAAGCATATCGTCATCCACCGAATCACGGGAGATGCGCCTAGAGATATGCTGATTGGTCCTATGTGGAGCCTCAATAAATGGGAAGTGCTAAATGCTATTGAAACTGAGATGCGCCGTCGTGGAAGTGTGCAAGGATGCAAGGCTGTAAAACAGGAGTTTTAAAATGAAAAGACCACTTGAGATGGCACATGATTTTTTGGCTGAGGTTGTGACAAAAGAGGATATCGTAGTGGATGCGACCATGGGCAATGGTCATGATACCCTTTTTCTAGCCAAGTTAGCCAAGCAAGTCTATGCCTTTGATATCCAGGAGCAGGCTTTGGAGAAAACCCAAGAGCGTTTGGATCAGGCTGGAATGACAAATGCCCAGTTAATCTTGCAAGGTCATGAGACACTAGACCAGTTTGTGACAGAAGCTAAGGCGGGGATTTTTAATCTGGGTTATTTACCTTCTGCTGACAAATCTGTCATCACCCAACCTCAGACTACTATCGAAGCATTAGAGAAACTGTGTCATTTGCTTGTCAAGGGGGGACGGATTGCTATCATGATCTACTATGGTCATGAAGGAGGAGACACCGAGAGGGATGCTGTGTTGGATTTTGTTAGCCAGTTGAACCAACAAGAGTATACAGCTGCCATTTATCGGACTCTCAACCAAGTTAATAATCCACCGTTTTTAGTTATGATTGAAAAATTAGAAGGGTACAGACATGGATAAACAATACCTTCGTGAGAAGCTTGAGGCAATGCGCCAAAATTTTGTCGAGTCAACGCATCACGAGCGAGCAGTTGGGGTGCTCGACGAAGCACATATGACCAAGAAAATGCTTAAAATTAAGAAAAAATTAGTGGCTCTTGAAATGGAACGATGCCAGAAAAAAATTGAGCACAAAGACTGTTCTAAGATTGATCAGAAAATCCAAGAGCAAAAGGAGATTTTTGAATCTTGTTGTAAAAAAGATTAAGGAGGAATTGTGTGGAATTACTCATTTACTTGATTCTATTTTTATTTGTCTTAATCATTTCAACTACGACCAATAAACTTCTTCCTTTTTTGCCCCTTCCTCTTGTACAAATCCTTTTGGGGATTGGGATTGGTTTATTTGTTCCCGATGCGGACTTTCATCTCAATACAGAGCTGTTTCTGGCCATGGTTATTGGTCCCTTACTTTTCCGGGAGGCAGAAGAAGCTGATATTACGTCCATTTTGAAGCACTGGCGGATTGTTGTCTTTCTGATTTTTCCTGTGATTTTTATCTCGACCTTAAGCTTGGGGAGCATGGCTCACTTCCTTTGGATTACCCTTCCTTTGGCGGCCTGTTTAGCAGTTGGAGCGGCACTTGGGCCAACAGATTTGGTTGCCTTCGCATCTCTTTCTGAACGTTTTCGTTTTCCCAAACGGGTTTCTAATATTCTAAAAGGGGAAGGACTCTTAAATGATGCTTCTGGTTTGGTTGCCTTTCAGATGGCTCTGGCTGCTTGGACAACAGGAACTTTTTCTTTCAGCCAAGCTGGAACTTCCCTAGCACTTTCTATACTTGGTGGTTTTGTAGTCGGTTTTGTGACGGCTATGGTCAATCGTTTCTTGCATAACTTTTTACTGAGTGTGCGAGCGATAGATATAGCCAGTGAACTGTTGCTAGAGCTAAGTTTGCCACTCATGACTTTTTTTATCGCAGAAGAGTTTCATGTTTCAGGGATTATCGCAGTAGTGGTTGCGGGTATTTTGAAGGCCAGTCGCTTTAAGAAAATTACGCTCCTTGAGGCTCAAGTAGACACTGTGACGGAGACCGTCTGGCACACCGTAACCTTTATTCTAAACGGATCAGTCTTTGTTCTCTTGGGAATGGAATTAGAGTTGATTGCAGAGCCAATTTTGTCTAATTCTCTCTACAATCCCCTTCTTTTACTGCTTTCAGTTGTCGTTCTGACCTTCTTGCTTTTTGCGATCCGCTTTGTCATGATTGCTGGTTTTTACTTTGTGAGGACGCGTCGACTTAAGAAAAAAATTCATAAGTACATGAAAGATATGCTTCTTTTGACCTTCTCTGGTGTCAAAGGGACAGTATCTATCGCGACCATTCTCCTCATACCAAGTCATTTGGAGCAAGAATATCCTTTGTTACTCTTCCTTGTAGCAGGCGTTACACTGCTGAGCTTTTTAACGGGTTTACTAGTCCTCCCTCACTTATCTGAGGAACAAGAGGAAAGCAAGGATCATTTGATGCATATTGCGATTCTGAATGATGTGGCTGCAGAATTAGAAAAAGAGCTGGACCATCACAAGAACAAACTTCCTCTTTATGCAGCTATTGATAATTATCATGGTCGGATTGAAAATCTCATCCTTAGTCAGGAAAATAAAAGAGTCCAAGAGGACTGGGAGTCTCTCAAGCTTCTTATCTTGAGTATTGAGAGTGACGGTTTGGAGCAAGCCTACGAAGAAAATAGAATCAGCGAGCGTGGCTATCGAGTTTACCAACGTTACCTAAAAAACATGGAGCAGAGTATCAATCGGAATTTCGCTTCTAGAGTGACTTATTATTTCCTAGTTTCCTTACGGATACTGCGCTTTCTACTCCATGAAATGTTTACCTTTGGCAAAACTTTCCGTAGTTGGATGAATGAAGAATCTCGTAAACTACTAGCAGTTGACTATGATCAAATTTCAGAGTTGTATTTGGAAAATACAGAGCTGATTATCGAGAGTTTGGAAAACCTAAAAGGGGTTTACAAGAGTTCTCTGATTAGTTTTATGCAAGAGTCTCGTCTACGCGAGACGGCCATTATCGGAAGTGGTGCCTTTGTTGAGCGGGTTATCAATCGCATCAAGCCAAACAATATCGATGAAATGCTACGAGGCTACTATCTCGAACGTAAGGCAATCTTTGAATACGAAGAGGCTAGACTGATAACAGCCAAGTATGCCAAAAAACTACGCCAAAATGTGAATAACTTAGAAAATTATTCTCTGAAAGAGGCCGCAAATACCTTACCTTATGATATGCTAGATTTAATCAGAAGAACTTAGATGATGAAGAAAATGACGGAGGATGGGATATGAAAAAGTGGTGGAAGGAGCTATTGGATAAGCCCTTATTGAAAGCTTTTTTGCATTATTATCAAGCATCGGATAGTGAGTTGACCAGTGTTGCGGTTGCCTACTATTGGTTGGTTTCAATCTTTCCTTTGCTAATGATAATGGTCAATATTTTGCCTTATTTTCAGATTCCAGTCTCAAATTTCTTACTTACAATTAAGGAATTTTTGCCTGATACAGTGTATGATGTGGTCGCTAAGATTGTCCGAGAAGTTCTGACTCAACCATCGACTGGTTTGCTGAGTTTTGCTGTTTTGTCAGCCCTATGGACCTTTTCAAAATCAATGGATTTCCTCCAAAAAGCTTTTAACAAAGCCTATGGAGTGACCAAAAGTCGAGGAATTATCTCCCATCAGTTGATGAGTTTGCTTGTTAGCCTCGGCTTGCAGATTCTTTTTGCCCTAGCCTTGTTTTTGAGTATGTTTGGTCGCATGTTGCTCAACCTCCTCAAAACTTACTGGCAATCAGACAGCCCGCTATTTTCCTACCTGCAAGACTTTACAGGCCCTCTGGTCTATGCCTTGATCTTTGCCATTCTAGTCATGATTTACTATTTCCTTCCAAAAGTAAAAGCACCACGAATTCGCTATGTTTTACCAGGAAGTGTCTTTGTCTTGCTAACTCTTATCGGTTTATTGAATATCTTTTCTGTTTATTTTAATAACTATGTCAATCACCTAGTGGATGTCCGATTTTTCAGTTCCATCATCGTGGTAGTCATGATGTTCTGGTTTATTCTTATTGCTAAGATTTTGATTATCGGAGCAGTTATCAATGCCAGTGTTCAGAGTTTGAAAGATCCAGAGTTTAGTATGGAATGATTAGAAAAATCCCTATTAGGTTTCCTAATAGGGATTTTCTTAATAGATAAACATGGCATCACCGAAACTGAAGAAACGGTAGCGTTCTTGAATAGCGTGCTGGTATGCATCTAGGACTAATTCACGGCCTGCAAAGGCAGAAACCAACATGACGAGAGTTGATTTTGGCAGATGGAAGTTGGTTGAAAAGGCATCCACAATCTTCCATTCGTAACCAGGTTTGATAAAGATGTTGGTCCAGCCAGAATCTGCCTGGATTTGCCCATTAAACTTGGAACCAATAGTCTCTAACGTGCGGATAGAAGTGGTTCCGACAGCGATGACGCGTCCACCATTTTCCTTAACAGAGCGAAGGGTGGCAGCTGCTTCCTCAGAAAGTTGGTAGAATTCGGAGTGCATTTCGTGTTCGTCCAGATTGTCCACAGAAACAGGTCTAAAAGTTCCTAAACCAACGTGGAGAGTCAAATAAACCAAATGGACACCCTTGGCTTGGATTTCTGCTAGCAGTTCTTTGGTGAAGTGGAGGCCAGCAGTCGGTGCTGCAGCAGAGCCACTTTCCTTAGCGTAGACGGTTTGATAACGTTCACGGTCATCCAGTTTTTCATGGATGTAGGGTGGTAGTGGCATTTCACCTAGACTTTCCAAGACTTCTAGAAAAATTCCTTGGTATTTGAAGCGGACAATGCGGCCTCCGTGGGTTAATTCTTCCGTAACGACAGCGCTGAGGCGACCATCGCCAAAGTTGACACGAGTGCCAACCTTGAGGCGTTTGGCAGGTTTAGCCAGAACTTCCCACTCATCACCACTAGTATTTTTGAGTAGGAGAAGTTCCACATGGCCTCCTGTCTCTTCTTTTTGGCCATAGAGGCGGGCAGGAAGAACGCGGGTATCATTCATAACGAGTGCATCTCCAGGTTCCAGCATATCAATAATGGAGTGGAAGTGTTTATCCTGCATTTCTCCCGTTTCCCGGTTTACGATGAGAAGCTTGGAGGCATCTCGTTTTTCAAGTGGCGTTTGGGCAATCAATTCCTCAGGCAAGTGGAAATCAAAATCAGCTGTATTCATTTTTCATCATTCTTTCTAAGTTCTAATCTTATCCATTATAACACGTTTCAAGTTTGGGCGCTCTTTTTTTAGAAATTAAATCGTTTTCACTTGACAAAAATTGGTCTATACCATATAATAAATATAGATTAAAACGGAGGATGAAAAGATGAAAGTTATTAAAGTTGAGAATCAAGTTGAAGGTGGAAAAGTTGCTTTTGAGATTTTGAAGGAAAAATTGGCCAATGGTGCTCAAACATTAGGACTTGCGACAGGGAGCAGTCCACTTGAGTTTTACAAGGAAATCGTAGAGAGTGACCTTGATTTTTCAAATCTAACCAGTGTAAACCTTGATGAGTATGTGGGGCTTGACGGAGACAATCCTCAGTCTTACCGTCATTTTATGCAAGAACACTTATTCAACCAAAAACCATTTAAAGAAAGCTTCTTACCTCGTGGAATTAAGGACAATGCTGAAGCTGAAGTTGAACGCTACAACCAAATTTTGGCTGACCATCCTGTTGATTTACAAATCTTGGGAATTGGTCGCAATGGACATATCGGATTTAATGAGCCAGGAACTGCCTTTGATAGCCAGACACACCTTGTAGACCTAGACCAGTCTACAATCGAAGCCAATGCTCGCTTCTTTGACAAGATTGAAGATGTTCCAACTCAAGCCATTTCAATGGGGATTAAAAACATCTTGGATGCCAAGTCAATTATTCTCTTTGCTTACGGTGAGTCGAAAGCAGAGGCCATTGCTGGAACAGTGTCTGGTCCAGTGACTGAGAACCTCCCTGCAAGTAGCCTCCAAAATCACCCTGATGTGACTATTATCGCGGATGCTGAAGCGCTCAGCTTGCTTGAAAAGTAAAATGACAAGAACCACTTGCTCTTTGGAGTGAGTGGCTTTTTACTTCAAATGCTCACTATCCTGCTAAAGTGGTATAATATAGCTATACGGGGAGGCTCGAACTTTGATTTATATAATCGGTTTTATTTGTTTTTTACTTGTAATGTTTCTGTTTAGTCGCTTAATTCAGCAATCAAAGAATCCTTCGGGCTTTCTAGGAAAACGAATGATGAAATTGTGGAATCGAGCCTATCTCCCCATGTTTGTATGGGCAATTCGTCATCTGGATAGGACATTTTACCCTGTAATCTTAGATGTAGGAGTTGGGAATGGTCGTTCAACCATCCTGCTGAAAGAAACTTTTCCGAAAAGTACCATAACTGGAATCGATATTTCAGATACTGCAATAGCTCAAGCCAAACAGGTAGAGATAACTAATCTAAATTTTGAACGAAGAGACGTTAGGGAGACAGGCTTTTCTGATGAAAGTGTTGATTTAATCACAGCCTTTCAAACTCATTTTCATTGGCAGAATCTAGAGGATTCTTTTATGGAACTTCGAAGAATACTCAAATCAGACGGGATGCTCTTACTGGCTTGTGAATATAACAAGTTGTCTTACTTTTTACCAGAGGTTCAAAGCGAAGAAGCATTTAGACGATTCTTGTTGTTAATAGGGTTTGAGCTCGTGACTAGTCAAAGAAAGGGATCGTGGATCCTTTATAAAATTGTTAAACATTAATGGAGGTACAATCATGAAACAGTTATTTTTATGTTCATACTTTGCTGGAGTCAAAAAGCTCTTTAGCGATTATGCAAAGGAAAAGAATCTAGAAAACAAGGTTTTATTTATTCCTACCGCTGGGAACAAAGAGGATTATACTGCCTATATCGATGAGGCTCAGCAAACATTCAGAGATTTAGGATTTGAGATAGAGGTTCTAGATATTGCTTCTTGTGATCGAGAAACTGCACAGGCAAAGATTTTCCAAAGCAAAATTCTTTATATCTCTGGTGGGAATACATTTTATTTATTACAAGAATTAAAGAAAAAACAACTCCTATCTCTTATCAAAGAACAAATAAGAGATGGGCTGATCTATGTGGGAGAATCAGCAGGGGCTATCATTACAGCCAAGGATATTGACTACAATAAACTCATGGACGACAAGACGGTGGCGACAGAGTTATCTGATACAGCGGGATTGGATGAAGTGGATTTTTATGTCCTTCCACATTATGGTGAGGAACCTTTTACTGATAGTAGCAAAAAGACTTTTGAAATGTATAAAAAGCAGCTTGAATTGCTACCGCTTCATAACCACCAAGCAATTATCGTTAACGATGAGCAAATAGATATCTTGACAATAGAATAAAAGCGTGGTTGGAAGAACGGTAATATTTTACCACTAAAACTATTAGGGGTTGATAACTCACTTAGCGGGAATCTGCCATGGATAGATTAATTTTATGAATTCAAGAAGGGAAAAGTTATGAAAATAAAAACGTTAGATAAAATAGGCGGGGTTATTTTCTTGTTTCTAACGATTGCGATCATTGTCGTTTTTTTATCAGATACGAGCTTTTTTGAGTGGGCATTTACTAGACACCAGAATACTCTGAGTTGGTATATTCGCCCTCTCTTTATTATTCCAATTGTAATGGGAGCTTATAAAAAATCCTATAGCCTGATTTTCTTTTCTATATTTTGCCTATTTACTAGCATGTTCTGGTTCCCAAAGCCGGAAATAGTTGATGTAAAAGTAATTGAGTTTTTGAATTTTGAGAAGACTTATTTTACGAGCGGATGGAGTATTGAAAAAGTTATTATTCTGGCGACGATTCTAGCATTTTTTACGGCGATTATATCCTTAACGTGGAGTAGACGTTGGTATGGATTATTAGCAACGGTAGTGATTGGAGCGTTTCTGAAGGTTGCCCATAGTCTTTTATTTAGCGGAGGAAGTGGCATATCGATTGTGAAACCAGCTGTTTTGGGATTGATTCTCTGCATCTTAGTGATTTACTTCATTTTCAAAAGAAGAAAGTAAAAATAATAGAAGCTTATGGTTGCTTTTCTCTTGACAATTATTCACTTTGTGTGTAAAATGGAATAGATCTTGAACTTGAAGGGAGTGAAAAAAATGTCTAAAACAGTAGTACGTAAGAATGAATCTCTTGACGATGCACTTCGTCGTTTCAAACGTGCGGTTACTAAAGCTGGTACTCTTCAAGAAACACGCAAACGTGAATTCTATGAAAAACCTTCTGTAAAACGTAAACGTAAATCAGAAGCAGCTCGTAAACGTAAAAAATTCTAATTTGAAATGAAAGGCTAGACTTGTCTAGCCTTTTTTCTTTCCAAATAAATACTGTAAATCCTGCAAAAAAAGAAAACTTCCTCCTACAATCTGATATAATAGTAGGGAGAACTCGATTGAAGGAGGAAATTATGTCGGTTTTAGTAAAAGAAGTCATTGAAAAGCTCAGATTAGACATTGTTTACGGTGAAGGCGATTTACTTGAAAAAGAAATCAATACTGCGGACATTTCTCGACCAGGTCTGGAAATGACGGGCTATTTTGATTACTATACTCCGGAGCGGCTTCAACTGTTGGGAATGAAGGAATGGTCTTATTTAGTCTCCATGTCTTCTCACAACCGTTATAAGGTGTTGACCAAGATGTTTCAACCAGAAACACCAGTGGTTATTGTTGCGCGTGGTTTAGTAGTTCCAGAAGAGATGTTGAAAGCTGCCAGGGAATGTAAGATTGCGATTTTAACCAGTCGAACAGCTACTAGTCGCCTATCAGGAGAATTATCTAGCTATTTGGATTCTCGTTTGGCAGAACGGACCAGTGTTCATGGTGTCTTGATGGACATTTATGGCATGGGTGTCTTGATCCAAGGGGATAGCGGTATCGGTAAGAGTGAAACTGGTCTGGAACTTGTGAAACGTGGACACCGTTTGGTGGCAGATGATCGTGTAGATATCTTTGCAAAAGACGAAATGACCCTTTGGGGAGAGCCAGCTGAAATTTTGAGGCATTTACTTGAGATCCGTGGAGTGGGGATTATTGATGTGATGAGTCTCTATGGAGCAAGTGCAGTTAAGGATTCTTCACAAGTTCAACTAGCAGTTTATTTGGAAAATTATGATACGCATAAGACCTTCGATCGCTTAGGAAATAATGCTGAAGAAATCGAAATTTCTGGTGTAGCCATTCCGCGTATCCGCATCCCGGTAAAAACAGGACGCAATATTTCTGTTGTTATTGAAGCAGCTGCCATGAACTACCGTGCTAAGGAAATGGGCTTTGATGCGACACGTTTATTTGAAGAACGCTTGACAAGTCTGATCGCTCAAAATGAGGTGAAAAATGATTAATCCAGTCGCATTTGAAATCGGTCCTTTTTCTATTCGTTGGTATGCTTTGTGTATTGTGGCTGGTTTGGTTTTGGCAGTCTACCTTGCCATGAAGGAAGCTCCTAAAAAGAAAATCCTGTCAGACGATATTTTAGATTTCATTCTGATTGCTTTTCCAGTTGCGATTTTAGGTGCTAGACTATACTACGTACTCTTTCGCTTAGATTATTACCTGCAAAATCCAGGTGAAATCATTGCCATCTGGAATGGTGGTTTGGCTATTTATGGAGGTTTGATAGCGGGCGCTATTGTCCTTTATATCTTTGCAGATAGAAAGTTGATCAATACTTGGGATTTCTTAGATATTGCAGCACCGAGCGTCATGGTTGCCCAGAGTTTAGGGCGCTGGGGAAACTTCTTTAACCAAGAAGCCTACGGTGCAGCGGTAGATAGTCTGGATTATTTGCCAGGCTTTATCCGTGACCAGATGTACATTGAGGGTAGCTACCGTCAGCCGACCTTCCTATATGAGTCGGTTTGGAATCTGATCGGTTTTGCTTTGATTCTGATTTTTAGACGAAAATTAAAGGGAATCAGACGTGGTCAGATCACGGCTTTCTACTTGATTTGGTATGGCTTTGGTCGTATGATTATCGAAGGGATGCGGACGGACAGTCTCATGTTCTTTGGTCTGCGAGTTTCCCAATGGTTATCAGTTGTCCTTATCGGACTCGGTATTTTTATTATATTTTATCAAAATCGAAAGAAAGCCCCTTTCTATCATACAGAGGAGGAAAACTAAATGTTAGAAGTTGCATATATACTTGTTGCGATTGCTTTGATTGTCTGTTTAGTCTATTTGACAATCACGATTCAAAAAGCAGGTCGTATGATTGATGAGACAGAGAAAACCATCAAAATATTGAGTTCAGATGTGAACGTTACCTTGCATCAGACCAATGAATTGTTGGTTAAGGTCAATGTGTTAGCAGACGATATCAATATCAAAGTTGCGACGATTGATCCACTCTTTACGGCGGTGGCAGACTTGTCTGAGTCAGTTTCTGACCTTAACCAACATGCGCGTGTCTTGGGTAAAAAAGCCTCATCAGCTGGTTCAAAGACCATTAAAACAGGTGCAGGCTTGTCAGCTCTTCGTGTCGCAAGTAAATTTTTCAAAAAATAAAAAAGGAGAAATATTATGGGAAAACTATCCTCTATCCTTTTAGGAACAGTTTCAGGTGCAGCTCTTGCTTTGTTTTTGACGAGTGACAAGGGCAAGCAAGTTTGTAGTCAAGCTCAGGATTTTCTAGATGATTTGAGAGAAGATCCAGAATATGCTAGAGAGCAGGTTTGTGAAAAACTAACTGAAGTGAAGGAACAGGCAACTGACTTTGTGCTGAAAACAAAGGAACAAGTAGAATCTGGTGAAATCACTTTTGATAGTGTCCTTGACCAAGCTAAAAACTGTGCTCGACAAGCGACAGAAGCGTCAAAGGAAACCTTTAACAATCTCAAGGAGCAATGGCAAGAACAGTCAGCAACTCAAGACGTTGCTGAAGACCAAGAAGAAATCATCATCGATATTACTGAAGTATAAGGTATCACCATCTCTGGTTTTTGGAGATGGTGATTTTTATCTGCAAACCTGTCTTTGTGGTATAATAAATACTATGCAGAAAAAACCAACGTCCGCCTACGTGCATATTCCATTTTGCACACAGATTTGTTATTATTGTGACTTTTCAAAAGTATTTATCAAGAATCAACCAGTAGATAGTTATCTGAATCATCTGCTAGAGGAGTTTCGCTCTTATGATATCCAAAAGTTGCGAACCCTCTACATCGGAGGTGGGACGCCAACGGCTTTGTCCGCTTCGCAATTAGAGGTGCTTCTGGATGGTTTGACTAAAAATCTAGACTTGTCTGTCTTGGAAGAGTTGACGATTGAAGCCAATCCAGGCGACTTGGACGCGGATAAGATTGCGGTTTTGAAACAGTCGCCAGTCAATCGTGTTTCCTTGGGTGTGCAGACTTTTGATGATAAAATGCTGAAAAAGATTGGGCGTAGTCACTTGGAGAAGGATATTTATGAAAATATCGACCGCCTGAAACTGGCTGGTTTTGACAATATCTCCATCGACCTAATCTACGCTCTACCTGGTCAAACTATGGATCAGGTCAAGGACAATGTCGCTAAGGCAATCTCGCTTGATATTCCTCATATGAGTCTTTATAGCTTGATTTTGGAGAATCATACGGTCTTTATGAACCGCATGAGACGTGGGAAATTGCCCCTACCCAAGGAAGAGTTAGAAGCGGAGATGTTTGAGTACATCATCGCAGAACTGGAGCGAGCTGGTTTTGAGCATTATGAGATTTCCAATTTCTCTAAACCCGGATTTGAAAGTCGCCACAATCTCATGTACTGGGACAATGCCGAGTATTATGGTATCGGTGCGGGTGCTTCAGGTTATGTGAATGGAGTGCGTTATAAAAATCATGGTCCTATCCGCCACTATCTCAATGCGGTAGAGGCAGGAAATGCTCGGATTACAGAAGAACACCTGAGTCAAAGGGAGCAGATGGAAGAAGAAATGTTCCTAGGCTTCCGGAAAAAATCCGGGGTTTCCATGGCGCGATTTGAGGAAAAATTTGGAGGGTCCTTTGATGGACTTTATGGCGAAATCATCAGAGACTTGATTCAACAAGGACTCGTGCAGGTCGATGGTGACCGTGTCCGAATGACAAAGAGGGGTCTCTTCTTGGGCGACACTGTAGCAGAACGATTTATTTTGGAGTAGAACAATGGGCTTAACTTATCAAATGAAAATGAAAATTCCTTTTGATATGGCGGACATGAACGGTCATATCAAACTTCCAGATGTGATTTTGCTGTCCCTGCAAGTATCAGGTATGCAGTCGATTGAGCTGGGAGTTAGCGACAAGGATATGTTAGAACGTTACAATCTGGTCTGGATTATTACAGACTATGCGATTGACGTGGTTCGCTTGCCTCGCTTTGCTGAGGAGATTACGATTGAAACAGAAGCGTTGACTTACAATCGTCTTTTTTGCTACCGCCGTTTCACTATCTATGATGAAGCAGGTCAAGAAATCATTCGCATGGTAGCAACCTTTGTTCTTATGGACAGGGACAGTCGGAAAGTTCATGCTGTCGAACCGGGGATTGTTGCGCCTTACCAGTCTGAGTTTGATAAAAAACTCATCCGTGGGCCAAAGTATGCTAACCTAGAAGACCCGATCAGTAAAGACTACCATGTTCGTTTTTACGACTTGGATATGAATGGTCATGTCAATAATAGCAAATACCTGGATTGGATTTTTGAGGTCATGGGTGCAGATTTTTTGACCAAGTATATTCCAAAGAAAGTCAATCTCAAATATGTAAAAGAAGTGCGACCAGGTGGCATGATTGCTTCAGCTTATGAACTCAAGGGACTAGAAAGCAAGCATGAGATTATCAGTGATGGCGAGATTAATGCCCAAGCTATGATTACTTGGCAAGAAATTGAAGGCAATTAGAAAGGGCGATATGGCTTATAAAGGTTATTTAATTGATTTAGACGGAACCATTTACAGGGGGAAAGACCGGATTCCGGCGGGTGAGGCTTTTGTCCATGAGTTGCAAAAGCGAGAAATTCCTTATCTCTTTGTAACCAACAATACAACCCGCACTCCTGAGAGTGTACAAGAGATGTTGGCTCAGAATTTTAACATTAATACTCCTCTATCAACTGTCTATACAGCAACTCTGGCAACCATCGACTATATGAACGACTTGGGACTGGAAAAGACAGTCTATGTCATTGGTGAAGCAGGGCTCAAGGATGCTATCCAGGCTGCAGGTTATGCGGAAGACAAGGAAAATCCAGCCTATGTGGTCGTTGGATTGGACTGGCAAGTCGACTATGAAAAATTTGCGACAGCAACTCTAGCCATTCAAAAGGGGGCTCACTTTATCGGAACCAATCCAGACCTCAATATCCCGACGGAACGTGGTCTCTTGCCTGGTGCTGGTTCACTAATTACACTTCTTGAAGTAGCAACACGGGTAAAACCAGTTTATATCGGAAAACCAAATGCTATCATTATGGATAAGGCAGTTGAGCACTTGGGCTTGAAAAGAGAAGAATTGCTCATGGTTGGGGACAACTACCTGACAGATATCCGGGCAGGGATTGACAATGGCATTCCAACTCTCTTGGTGACGACAGGTTTTACCAAGGCAGAAGAAGTGGCTGACCTACCAATCTCACCAACTCATGTGGTGTCTAGCCTTGCGGAGTGGGATTTTGATGAAAACTAAACTAACATTTTGGGGAAGTATGCTTTTCTTCCTCTCACTGTCTATCCTCTTAACCATTTATCTGGCTTGGATTTTCTATCCCATGGAGATTCAGTGGCTGAACTTAGTGAATCGAGTCTATCTAAAGTCCGAAACCATTCAGTACAATTTTCATATCTTGATGAATTACCTGACCAATCCCTTTAGTCAGGTCTTAGAGATGCCAGATTTTCGTTCATCATCGACAGGTCTACACCACTTTGCGGTGGTGAAGAATCTCTTCCACTTAGTTCAGCTAGTTGCCCTAGTGACGCTACCAAGTTTTTATTTCTTTGTTAGAAAGATTGTGAAAAAAGGCTTTTTGCCCCTATATCGTAAAAGTATCTTGACTTTAGTGCTATTGCCTCTAGTCATTGGACTTGTAGGAGTGTTGATTGGTTTTGAGCAATTCTTTACTCTTTTCCATCAGATTCTCTTTGCGGGAGACGATACCTGGCTTTTTGATCCAGCAAAGGATCCAGTTATTCTGATTTTGCCAGAGACCTTCTTCCTCCATGCCTTTTTACTTTTCTTTGCTTTGTATGAAGGAATATTCGTTTTCCTCCTTGTTAAAGCTTCAAGGAAATAGAGGATAACATTCTGTATTTTTAATAAAAAACGAGAGAAGTTGCCCTACTCCCTATTTATTGTTAGGTTATCCTAAAGATAAACTTGCAAAGCAGGAGATTTTTGCAGAAAACAGTCTATTTTCTATGAAAAAATAGGCTTTTTTTCTAAAAATACCTAGTCAAGCGCTTGATTTTTTTGTATAATAGAAATAGCAAGTATAGATAAAAGAAGAGAAAAGCATGATTACACTATTTTTATCACCGAGTTGTACATCATGTCGTAAGGCAAAGGCTTGGTTAGAGACGCATAAGGTGCCCTTTCAAGAGCATAATATTATGACTAGTCCTTTAACAAGAAAAGAATTACAACATATTCTTTCCTTGACCGAAAATGGTACTGATGACATCATTTCAACTCGTTCAAAAATCTTTCAAAAATTAGATATTGATGTAGAGAGTATCTCGGTATCGGAGTTGCTTCAGTTGATTGAGCAATATCCTAGTCTTTTGCGTCGCCCAATTATTACAGATACCAAACGCATGCAGATCGGTTTTAATGAAGATGAGATTCGTGCTTTTCTCCCTCGTAGTTACCGTAAACAAGAATTGAAAGAAGCAACATTGAGAGCTGGTATTGGATAGATGAACAAACAGTATAGTTACCCACTAGATTTGTCGTGGAGCACTGAAGAACTTGCTTCAGTGCTTTCTTTTTTTAATGATGTTGAAGCTGCTTATGAAGATAAGGTAGAAGCAAAAAAACTGCTAGATTCCTATAAGGAATTTAAGTCTGTGGTTCCAAGCAAAAGTGAAGAAAAGCGCCTAGGTCGCGAATTTGAGACGGTTAGCGGTTATTCCTTCTATCATGCGATTCAATTAGCAAAAGAAAAAAGAGAAGGGAAGATTTCTCTTGGAAACTAAATTTGAATTTGCCAAACAGATTGTGCAGGAAGCTGCTGACTATATTTTGGCTCACATGAAAGAAGATTTGCAGGTTGAGTGCAAGTCTTCACCTACTGACTTAGTGACACGTTTGGACAAGGAGGTCCAGGAACTCTTGGTTGATCGGATCAAGTCCTCCTATCCTGAGGACTTGATTTGCGCGGAAGAGGGCTGTTTGCGTGCTGCGGTCGATCAAGGTTCTGTTTGGGTGATTGATCCCATTGACGGTACCAATAACTTTGTCGCCCAGCAGGAAGATTTTGCCGTGATGTTGGCTTATTTTGAGAATGGTGTGGGCAAATTTGGCATCATCTATGATGTTATGAAAGGTGATTGTTACCATGGTGGTGGTGCCTTTCCTCCTTGTCGCAATAATGAGCCCTTACCGCCTTTTAAAAAGAAGCCCCTCAGAGAATTCCTGGTTGCTGGTAACTCAGGTATGTTTGAAAGCAATGAGTGGGGCCTGGCGGATTTGGGGCGAGCAGCGTTGGGAGTCCGTGTCTACGGCAGTGCGGCCATTAGTTTTGCCAAGGTTTTATCGGGTCGTCTTCTGACTTATATTACCTACCTGCAGCCATGGGATTACGCTGCGGCCAGTATCTTAGGGGAAAGTCTGGGTTATCGTCTTCTTACAGTATCAGGTGAGCCCGCTGATTTTAAAACGCGTCAGCCTGTCATGATGGTGCCAATCGAGATGCGAGAAGAGATTCAGTCTTATATCTACGAAAGGAAAGAGAACTAAATGCAATTTCCAGAAGGATTTGTTGAAAAATATGAAGCGATACTAGAAGACGAGGCAAGAGATTTTCTTGCCTCTTTTAAACAAGAAGCAGTTTCGGCTTTCCGAGTCAATCCCTTAAAAGAAAGTCAGTTATCGTTTGCAGATGCTATTCCTAATACACCTTGGGGGTATTATGGTAAGGTTTCTGGGAAATCTCCAGAGCACGCGACAGGTCTTGTTTATTCGCAAGAGCCTGCAGCCCAAATGGTAGCCCAGGTGGCTCAACCCCTTCCCGGTATGAAAGTCTTGGACTTGGCGGCAGCACCAGGTGGAAAATCCACTCAACTAGCAGCTTATCTGGCTAATCAAGGAGTCCTTGTTTCCAACGAAATTTCAAGCAAGCGTGCTAAAATTTTAGTGGAAAATATGGAGCGATTTGGAGCGACAAATGTTGTCGTGACTAATGAATCTGCTGACCGCTTGGCCAAGGTTTTTAAAGGTTACTTTGATGTGATTGTCCTTGATGCACCTTGCTCGGGTGAAGGGATGTTTCGTAAGCAGCCAGAGGCCATGGATTATTGGAGCATCGATTATCCGAGCCAATGCGCTAGTCTCCAAAGAGAAATTCTAGAAGATGCAGTGACCATGCTTGCAGAAGGTGGTCGTTTGGTCTATTCGACCTGTACTTGGGCACCTGAGGAAAATGAAGAAATCGTCCACTGGTTACTTGATACTTATGAATTTGAATTGCTTCCAGTCGAGCATGTGAACGGTATGGTGGCAGGAATTGATCTTCCTGAAACTGCGCGGATGTATCCTCATCATTTCAAGGGAGAAGGCCAGTTTGTTGCACACCTGCAGTTTAAGGGAGAAAATCCAGCACCTAAATTCAAGGCTAGCAAGAGCAATCTCAGTCGTGACCAACTGGCTTTGTGGCATGATTTTGCCCAAAAACACTTGCGGGTCAATCTAACTGGTATCTTGCAGACTTTTGGAGATCAACTTTATCTCTTGCCAGAGATGCTACCTGATCTAGGGAAACTCAAAATTGCCCGAAATGGACTTCATCTGGGGACGTTTAAGAAGAAACGTTTTGAACCAAGCTTTGCTCTGGGATTAGCCTTGAAACCAAGTCAAGTAAAACAAAGTGTCGAAATCAATGATGAGGACTTTGTAAAATATGTGGCTGGTGAGACCGTTCAATTGTCTGAAGATCGACCAAATGGTTGGTACCAAGTTGTGCTTCAAGGAAACGGACTAGGCTTTGCCAAGGTAACGGGAAATGTTTTGAAAAATTATTATCCAAAAGGGCTCAGATTCAAGTGAAAAAGCTAGTCAAAGAGCCTATTCTATGTTATAGTGGAAGTATGAGTTTTTTCTGATAGTCTTTCATTATTGCTTATATTATACGATGGAATTGTCCGCTCCTAAGAATGTCTAGATAAAATAAAGCGGGACAATCATTGATGATAATTGGATGATCAGGACAAACGGAAGAAATCAGAACATTTATCATTATGTTCAAGGAGAATAACAGTGAAAAAAAGAAAAAAGCTCGTCATGTCTCTTGCAGCACTTTTGATGGCAGGTTCTCTAGCAGGATGCGCTAGCTGGATTGATCGTGGAGAATCTATGACAGCCGTTGGTTCAACTGCTCTTCAGCCTCTTGTCGAAGCGGCAGCAGATGAATTCGGTTCTAGAAACATCGGAAAAACAGTCAATGTTCAAGGTGGAGGATCGGGTACAGGCCTATCCCAAGTCCAGTCTGGAGCAGTTGACATCGGGAACTCTGACGTCTTTGCAGAGGAAAAAGAAGGAATCGATTCTTCAGCTCTGGTAGACCACAAGGTTGCAGTGGCTGGTCTTGCAGTGATTGTAAACAAGGAAGTGGATGTTGAAAATTTCACAACCGAGCAACTTCGCAAGATTTTTACTGGTGAAGTGACCAACTGGAAAGAAGTTGGGGGCAAAGACCTGGCAATTTCAATCATCAACCGAGCAGCAAGTTCTGGTTCACGAGCGACGTTTGATACGGTGGTTATGAATGGCCAATCTGCTATGCAGAGTCAAGAGCAGGATTCTAACGGGATGGTCAAGTCCATTGTATCCCAAACTCCTGGAGCCATTTCTTATCTAGCCTTTGCCTATGTAGATGATTCCGTGAAAAGCATGAAACTGAATGGGTATGAACCTACGTCTGAAAATGTAACGACCAACAACTGGCCTTTGTGGTCTTATGAACATATGTACACACTCGGTCAGCCAAATGAGTTAGCTGCTGAATTCCTGAATTTCGTCCTCTCAGATGAAGCCCAAAATGGGATTGTTAAGGGCATGGGCTATATCTCTATCAATGAAATGAAAGTCCAAAAGGATGCTTCAGGTACCGTTACAGCAGTAGAAGGAGGTCAATAATGAATCAAGAAGAATTATCTAAAAAATTACTCTCTCCTTCAAAGAACTCTCGCCTTGAGAAGTTTGGTAAAGGTTTGACCTTCACTTGCCTTTCTTTGATTGTCATCATTGTGGCGATGATTTTGATTTTTGTAGCGCAGAAAGGCCTATCGACCTTCTTTGTCAATGGGGTGAACATCTTTGATTTCCTCTTTGGACAGACTTGGAATCCTTCAGGAAAACAATTTGGTGCCCTGCCAATGATTTTGGGTTCCTTTATTGTGACGATTTTATCTGCCCTCATCGCAACACCCTTTGCTATTGGTGCTGCAGTCTTTATGACAGAAGTATCACCAAAGGGTGCAAAGATTTTGCAACCTGCTATTGAACTCCTCGTTGGTATTCCTTCAGTCGTCTATGGATTTATCGGTTTGCAAGTTGTGGTGCCATTTGTTCGTAGCGTCTTTGGTGGAACTGGTTTCGGGATCTTGTCAGGGATTTTCGTTCTTTTTGTCATGATCTTACCAACTGTAACCTTTATGACAACAGACAGCTTGCGTGCTGTTCCTCGTCATTACCGTGAAGCTAGTTTAGCTATGGGAGCCACTCGTTGGCAAACCATCTGGCGTGTGACCTTGAAAGCAGCACGTTCAGGTATTTTCACTGCAGTGGTCTTTGGGATGGCGCGTGCCTTCGGTGAAGCCCTTGCTATTCAGATGGTTGTCGGAAACTCAGCAGTCATCCCAACTTCGTTAACAACACCAGCTGCGACTTTGACATCTGTTTTGACAATGGGAATCGGAAATACCGTCATGGGAACAGTTGATAATAACGTTCTCTGGTCACTGGCCTTAGTCTTGCTCTTGATGAGTTTGGCCTTTAACAGTGTGATTAAATTGATTACGAAAGAAAGAGGAAAGAAAAACTATGCACGCTAAGAAATTAGATAAACTTGCAACGGCTGTCCTCTATACCATCGCGGGTATCATCGTGGCTATCTTGGCATCCTTGATTCTCTATATCTTGGTGAGAGGGTTACCGCACATCTCTTGGTCCTTCTTGACTGGGAAATCTTCCTCTTATCAAGCAGGTGGGGGTATCGGGATTCAGCTCTACAATTCCTTCTTCCTTTTGGTCATTACCTTGATCATTTCTGTTCCCCTGTCTATGGGGGCTGGGATTTACCTAGCTGAATATGCAAAAAAGGGTCCTGTGACAAATTTTGTCAGAACCTGTATTGAAATCTTGTCTTCTCTACCATCAGTCGTTGTGGGTCTCTTTGGTTACTTGATTTTTGTAGTTCAATTTGAGTATGGATTTTCAATCATTTCAGGTGCTTTGGCCTTGACGGTGTTTAATCTGCCACAGATGACTCGAAATGTTGAGGATAGTTTAAAACACGTTCATCATACGCAACGAGAGGCTGGACTTGCCCTTGGAATTTCTCGTTGGGAGACTGTGGTCCATGTTGTCATTCCAGAAGCTCTTCCAGGCATCGTAACGGGTGTTGTCTTGGCGTCTGGCCGTATCTTTGGTGAGGCCGCCGCTCTTATCTATACTGCAGGACAATCCGCCCCAGCCCTTGACTGGTCTAACTGGAATATCCTCAGTGTTACCAGCCCTATCTCAATCTTCCGACAAGCAGAAACCTTGGCAGTCCACATCTGGAAGGTCAACAGTGAAGGAACCATTCCTGATGCTACCATCGTATCAGCAGGTTCTGCTGCCGTGCTCCTCATCTTTATCTTGATTTTTAACTTTGGAGCACGCAAACTCGGAAGCTATTTACACAAGAAATTAACCGCTGCCTAAAGGAGAAACCATGTCAAAATATAACTGGGATGAAAAGCATATCATCACCTTCCCTGAAGAAAAAGTGGCCCTCTCTACCAAGGATTTACATGTTTACTACGGTAAAAATGAATCCATCAAGGGCATCGATATGCAATTTGAAAAAAATAAAATTACGGCCTTGATTGGTCCTTCTGGATCTGGGAAATCTACTTATCTTCGCAGTCTCAATCGGATGAATGATACCATTGATATTGCCAAGGTCACAGGTCAAATCCTCTACCGAGGGATTGACGTCAACCGTCCAGAAATCAATGTCTATGAGATGCGCAAGCATATCGGAATGGTCTTTCAACGTCCAAATCCATTTGCTAAGTCTATTTACCGTAACATCACTTTTGCTCATGAACGTGCAGGTGTTAAGGACAAGAAAGTACTTGATGAAATTGTAGAAACCTCTCTAAGACAGGCTGCCCTTTGGGATCAGGTCAAAGACGACCTCCACAAATCAGCCTTGATGCTTTCTGGTGGTCAACAGCAACGTCTCTGTATCGCTCGCGCCATCTCTGTCAAGCCAGATATCCTCTTGATGGATGAACCGGCGTCAGCCTTGGATCCGATTGCGACAGCCCAACTGGAAGAAACTATGTTGGAATTGAAGAAGGACTTTACCATCATCATCGTTACCCACAGTATGCAACAGGCTGCGCGTGCAAGTGACTACACAGGATTTTTCTACTTGGGCGATTTGATCGAGTATGATAAGACATCCAATATTTTCCAAAATGCCAAGCTACAGTCTACCAATGACTATGTAACGGGACACTTTGGTTAGAAAGGAAGCAGTATGACAGAACCGATTTTGCAGGTTAAAGACCTGTCCGTTTATTACAATAAAAAGAAGGCTTTGAATAGTGTTTCCCTTTCTTTCCAACCTAAGGAAATAACCGCCTTGATTGGTCCTTCTGGATCAGGAAAGTCCACCCTGCTCAAAGCCATCAATCGCATGGGCGATCTAAATCCTGAGGTGACAACAACTGGAACAGTGATTTATAATGGTCACAATATCTACAGTCCGCGTACCGATACGGTTGAATTGCGTAAGGAAATCGGTATGGTTTTTCAACAGCCTAATCCCTTCCCTATGTCTATCTACGAAAATGTTGTCTATGGGCTACGTATCAATGGAGTCAAGGATAAACATGTTTTGGATGAAGCAGTAGAAAAATCCTTGCAACGTGCTTCTATCTGGGATGAGGTCAAGGATCGCTTACATGATTCAGCCATTGGTCTCTCAGGTGGCCAACAGCAACGTGTTTGTGTTGCCCGTGTCTTAGCAACCAGTCCCAAGATTATTCTCTTGGATGAACCGACTTCAGCTTTGGATCCTATCTCGGCTGGTAAGATTGAGGAAACCTTGTATGGTCTGAAAGATAAATACACCATGCTTTTGGTAACACGTTCGATGCAACAGGCCTCACGTATTTCTGATAAAACAGGCTTTTTCCTAGATGGGGATTTGATTGAGTTTAACGATACGAAGAAGATGTTCCTAGACCCACAAAACAAGGAAACAGAAGATTATATTACAGGAAAATTTGGATAAGGAGTTGAATGATGTTACGATCTCAATTTGAAGAAGATTTGGAGAAATTGCACAACCAGTTCTATGCCATGGGACAAGAAGTGCTCTCACAAATCAATCGTACAGTGCGTGCCTTTGTCACACATGACCGTGATTTGGCAAAAGAAGTTATTGAGGAAGATGCAGAAGTAAATGGATATGAAGTGAAACTCGAAAAGAAATCATTTGAAATGATCGCGCTTCAACAACCTGTTTCTCAAGACCTCCGTACTGTATTGACCGTTCTCAAGGCAGTATCAGACCTGGAACGCATGGGAGACCATGCAGTGTCAATCGCAAAAGCAACTATTCGTATGAAGGGGGAACAACGCATTCCTGCAGTTGAAGAAGAGATCAAAAAGATGGGACGCGATGTGAAAAACTTCGTCGAAGCGGCTCTAGATCTCTATCTGAACGGTTCGGTGGATCAAGCCTACGAAGTAGCAGCGATGGACGAAAAAATCAACCATTACTTTGATAGCATTCGTGATTTGGCTACAGAGGAAATTAAGAAACATCCTGAAGCCATCGTTACAGGTCGTGATTACTTCCAGGTCATTTCCTTCTTGGAACGTATCGGAGACTACGCTAAAAATATCTGTGAATGGGTTGTTTACTTTGAAACAGGGAAGATTGTCGAGCTATAAGAAACGGTTTAAATATACAGAATAAAAGGCTGATTGTGATAAATCAGTCTTCTTTTTATGAAAAGAATTATTTTACATTCAAAATCTCTAAAAGGGTTGACAACTATTTTTAAAAGAGTTATAATTATTCAGAAATAACAGAAAGGTCGTTTATTTATGAAATTTAAAAAATGGATGTTAGTTGTATGTAGCATGCTTGCCAGCATGGTTTTGGTAGCTTGCCAGTCAGGAACGGATAGCTCCCAGTTTGCTGTGGACGCTATCAAACAAAAAGGAAAGCTAGTCGTTGCGACCAGTCCAGACTATGCACCATTTGAATTCCAATCCTTGGTAGATGGTAAAAACCAAGTGGTTGGGGCAGATATTGATATGGCTCAAGCGATTGCGGATGAGCTTGGGGTTGAACTTGAAATCTCTAGCATGAGTTTTGACAATGTCTTGACCAGCCTTCAGACTGGAAAGGCTGACTTGGCCATTGCAGGTATTAGTGCTACAGATGAGAGAAAGGAAGTATTTGACTTTTCAATCCCTTACTATGAAAACAAGATGAGTTTCTTGGTTAGAAAAGCCGATTTAGACAAATACAAGGATCTTTCAAACCTCGCAAGTGCCAATATCGCAGCTCAAAAGGGAACTGTTCCAGAAACCATGGTCAAGGAACAATTGCCAAATGCCCAGTTGACATCTTTGACCAATATGGGGGAAGCAGTCAATGAGTTGCAGGCTGGAAAAGTGGATGCTGTTCATATGGATGAACCAGTTGCTCTTAGCTACGCAGGTAAAAACTCAGACCTTGTCGTTGCATCTGTTAACTTGACAATGAAAGATGGCGAAGCCAATGCCGTTGCTATCAAGAAGGATCAATCAGACTTGAAAGCAGTAGTAGATAAGGTTATCCAAAAACTGAAAGATGAAGGAACCTATCAAACCTATCTAGAAAAAGCAGCGAAACTAACAGAAGTTGAACAATAAGAAAAAGTAGAGTTGGACTTTAATCCAACTCTGCTTTTATGTATTCTAATAGCTCTTCTAGATTTTCGAGAGAGACTTTGGCGAACTGATAAGGACAGGCGTCCAAATAAGCCTTCTCAAAAAAGTCTAGTTTGAGTGAGCTGTGTTTGAGACTGGCAATCTTAGGATAGTGTCTCAAATCAAGCAGAAGGCCATCATGTAGAGGATAGTAAGGCAAGGGACAGGTGTTTTTTTCAAGTAGCTCCTTCATCCGAGTCTGATAGTTCTCTTGAAGGGTCAATCGAGCCAGTCGATTTTTTTCAAATAACTGACTATCGATGTAAAGAGAGAGCGCCTTTTGCATGATGAGATTGCTGTCATAGTCCAGGATATTTTTGTAGGAAACAAAAGCCTCTTTTAGGGCATTTGGGAGAATGAGAGCGGTGATACGAAGGGCTGGAAAGAGACTTGTTGAGAAGGACTTGATATAAATGACCCGATCCTCAGTGTCCAGATAGTGGAAGGTCTGCCCTTTTTTAGGGTCTAAATCCCCTAGATAATCATCCTCTACGATGTAAACACCATACTGATTTGCTAGATCCAGAATAGCCCTTTTTTCCTGATCAGAATAGGAATGGCCGAGAGGATAGTGGAAGCGAGGAATGGTATAGAAAAACTTGATTTTCCCAGATTTGAATTGTTTTTCCAGTTCTTCAAGGTCAATGCCATTAATACGGCGTTCAATGGTCTGGTAGGCCAATCCCTGAGCGACTAAGAGGCGGTTCATTCGGTGATAGGTCGGTTGTTCGACCAAAATCTCCTCTCCTTTGCTAGGGAAGTCAATCTGAGAAAGGATAAAGAGAGCTTGCTGGGTGCCAGAAGTTAGAACCAGTTGATCGGGTTTGCAGTAGAGGGCTTGGTCAAAGAGGAGTTGATGGACAGATTGTCTCAGTTCCTCAAGCCCTTCTTGGTTGTCATAGTAGTTGAAGAGGTAGTTTTCTCGGCCTATCAGGGTTTCATTGACGCAGATTCTGAAGTCGTCATAGGCACTGGCATGTTCATCAGTGACTTCGATTTCCAAGTCCTGATGCTGTCCTTGTTCCAGAACATAGTAACCACTCTGAGGTTTGGCATAGAGGTATTGTTCATGGCGCAATTCCAGTAGGGCTCGTTGGATAGTGTCCTTGCTACAGTGGAAGTCCTGGCTCAGTTGACGGATAGAGGGAAGTCGGCTACCTGTTGGAAATTTTCTTGATTCAATCCCCTTTTTTAGAAAGGAAACGACTGCTTGGTATTTACTTTCTTTCTTCATTCCAGACCTCCGTTGATTTTGTTACATTGTACCTTTTTTTTGCCTCCTTTGCAACGGGAAAAGCATTTCTCCCTTTCACAACTAGGAGCAAATGTGGTATACTTAGAAAGTATGATGATTCATTGAACAGAAGATAAGAAAGAGAATGGATAGAAAAGTGCAGGAACCGGTAAAATTATTTCAATACAATACTCTAGGTGCCTTAATGGCAGGTCTCTATGGTGGAACCATGACAGTGGGAGAATTGCTGGAACATGGTGACCTCGGCTTGGGAACATTGGATTCGATTGACGGGGAGTTGATTGTCCTTGATGGCAAGGCTTATCAAGCCAAGGGGTCTGGTCAAACGCCTGAAATCGTTGAGGTGGCAGCGGATGCTCTAATTCCCTATGCAGCAGTAGTTCCTCATCAGGCAGAAGTGATTTTTCGTCAGCGCTTTGAGATGACGGACAAGGAATTGGAAAAGCGAATTGAGTCCTACTATGATGGGGAAAATCTTTTTCGTTCCATCAAGATTCATGGCGAATTTTCACAAATGCACGTACGGATGATTCCCAAATCCACACCTGATACCAAGTTTGCTGATGTAGCGACTCACCAACCTGAATATAGCCGTGAAAATGTATCGGGAACCATTGTTGGATTTTGGACACCTGAGATTTTCCATGGGGTGAGTGTTGCAGGCTATCATTTGCATTTTATCTCAGATGACTTGACCTTTGGTGGGCATGTGATGGACTTTGTTATCAAAGAAGGAATGATCGAGGTTGGGGCAGTCGACCAGTTGGACCAACGTTTTCCAGTCCAAGATCGCCAGTATTTATTTGCCAAATTTAACGTTGACGAGATGAAGAAAGATATTGATAAGTCAGAATAGGAGAAAAAGATGACAGTACATATTATCCTTACCATGATCGCTTTGGTTCTCATTCTAGTAAGTGGAACTTGGTATGCCAAAAAACGGTTTAAAATCTCTCTTGCAGTGATGGGCTTGGGGGCAATCGCATTTTTTGTTTCTTCTCAAGTGTTAGAGAAGATGGTTCACCTTCTGATACTTCATCCGCAAAAAGATGGAACCATTCCGCTTATGCAGGAGCAGCCTTTCTTATACGTCCTTTATGGAATCGCTATGGCAGCCCTCTTTGAAGAGACGGCCCGTTTTATCTTTTTTAAATGGTTGGAGAAAAAGAGAAAGTTGGAAGATAGAGATGCTTGGGCTTATGGCTTAGGACATGGGGGCTTGGAGATGCTCTATCTTGGAATGGGAAGTTTGATTAGCCTTTTGATCCTCTTTTCACTCCTACAATCTTCAAACTCTGATGCGGCGAATCTTCTTACAAAGAGTACATTAGAAACAGTTCAGTCTCTATCATCATGGCAGGTCTATCTACTAGGGGTTGAGCGTGTGCTTGCTCTGGTTCTCCAAATTAGCCTTACTGTCTGGGTCTATCAAAGTGTCATCCAAAAGAAATGGATCTATCTCGTTGCTGCCTATGGTTTGCATGCCTTGTTTGACTTGGCTCCAGCCTTATCTCAAGTGGGATGGATTGCAAATCCGCTTCTAGTTGAGTTTATTCTTCTCGCAGAACTTCTAGCCTTTATCTGGCTAACCAAATCTACATTTTGGAAAAAATCATAAAAAGAGGGGGGACCTCTTTTTTTATGTAAAGATTGGATACAGAAATTTCCAGTCGTCAAAAATCTTTAAAAATGGTATAATGAAATCACTTTACAAAAGGATGAGAGATATGACATTAGTAACTAGAATACAAGAACAATTAGAAGGAATTGATATTCGTTTTAAGGAACCCTTGAAGCTCTATACCTACACTAAGGTAGGGGGACGAGCGGATTATCTGGTTTTACCACGCAATCGCTATGAGATGGCCCGTGTCGTTCAATTTGCCAATCAAGAGAATATTCCTTGGATGGTGCTTGGGAATGCCAGCAATATCATTGTTCGTGAAGGTGGAATCCGTGGTTTTGTCATCTTGTGCGATAAGCTTAATAACGTTTCGGTTGATGGCTATACCATCGAAGCAGAAGCAGGAGCCAACTTGATCGAAACAACACGTATTGCCCTCCGTCATAGTTTGACTGGTTTTGAGTTTGCTTGTGGGATTCCTGGAAGCATCGGAGGAGCTGTCTTTATGAATGCGGGTGCCTATGGAGGAGAGATTGCTCATATCTTGCAGTCTTGTCAAATTTTGACCAAGGAAGGGGAAATCGAGACCTTATCTGCCAAGGATTTGGCTTTTGGTTACCGCCATTCAGCTATTCAGGATTCTGGGGCTGTTGTTTTGTCAGCTAAATTTGCCCTATCTCCAGGGAATCATCAGATTATCAAGCAAGAAATGGATCGCTTGACGCACCTACGTGAACTCAAACAACCATTAGAATACCCATCTTGTGGTTCAGTCTTTAAGCGCCCAGTTGGGCATTTTGCAGGTCAGTTGATCTCAGAGGCTGGTCTCAAGGGCTATCGTATTGGTGGTGTGGAAGTATCTGAAAAGCATGCCGGTTTCATGATCAATGTTGCTGACGGAACGGCCAAAGACTATGAAGATTTGATCCAATCTGTTATCGAAAAAGTCAAGGAACACTCAGGTGTCACCCTTGAGAGAGAAGTCCGAATCTTGGGTGAGAAAGAATAAGGTTGGGGTAGAAAAGTTGCTGCTATAACCATTGTAAAGGGGGTGAAAGCCTATCGTGAGTGAAGATGTATGTAGGCAGTTTAATCTCCTACACGAGGTAGTAGCGGCCTGACAGAGCCCTGATCTGTTAATTTATGAAAAAGAAGGAATTTATGACAATTGAAAAAACCAATTATTGAATTCAAAAACGTCTCTAAAGTTTTTGAAGACAGCAACACCAAGGTTCTCAAAGACATCAATTTTGAGTTGGAAGAAGGGAAGTTTTACACTCTTTTAGGCGCATCTGGTTCAGGAAAATCAACCATTCTAAATATCATTGCAGGTTTACTGGATGCGACGACAGGGGATATTTTACTGGATGGGGTACGGATCAACGACATCCCAACCAACAAGCGAGACGTCCATACGGTCTTCCAATCCTATGCCTTGTTTCCACATATGAATGTGTTTGAAAATGTTGCCTTTCCTCTCCGCTTGCGTAAAATCGACAAGAAAGAAATCGAACAACGTGTAGCGGAAGTTCTTAAGATGGTTCAGTTGGAAGGTTATGAAAAACGTTCCATCCGTAAACTCTCTGGAGGACAACGTCAGCGTGTAGCCATTGCCCGTGCCATTATCAACCAGCCCCGTTTGGTCTTGTTGGATGAGCCCTTGTCAGCGCTGGACTTGAAATTGCGAACAGACATGCAGTATGAACTGCGTGAATTGCAACAACGATTGGGAATTACCTTTGTCTTTGTCACTCACGATCAGGAAGAAGCTCTTGCCATGAGTGACTGGATTTTCGTTATGAACGATGGTGAGATTGTTCAGTCTGGAACACCAGTGGACATCTATGATGAGCCAATCAACCACTTTGTTGCCACCTTTATCGGTGAGTCCAACATCTTGCCAGGAACTATGATTGAGGACTACTTGGTTGAGTTTAACGGCAAACGATTTGAAGCAGTCGACGGGGGGATGAAGCCAAATGAGCCAGTTGAGGTTGTCATTCGTCCAGAGGACTTGCGCATTACCCTTCCTGAAGAAGGCAAGCTCCAAGTTAAGGTTGATACCCAGCTCTTCCGTGGGGTTCACTACGAGATTATCGCCTATGACGAACTTGGAAATGAATGGATGATCCACTCGACTCGTAAGGCCATTGTGGGTGAAGAAATCGGTCTGGACTTTGAACCAGAAGATATCCACATCATGCGTCTCAACGAAACCGAAGAAGAGTTCGATGCTCGTATCGAAGAGTACGTAGAAATCGAAGAGCAAGAAGCAGGTCTGATTAACGCGATCGAGGAGGAAAGAGATGAAGAAAACAACCTCTAAACTCTTTGTAGTGCCCTACATGCTTTGGATTGCCCTCTTTGTCCTCGCACCCTTGGTCTTGATTTTTGGACAATCCTTTTTCAACATTGAAGGCCAGTTTAGTTTAGAAAACTATAAATCCTACTTTGCGTCACAAAACTTGACCTATCTCAAAATGAGCTTCAACTCTGTGCTCTATGCTGGAATTGTGACCTTGGTAACACTGCTCATCAGTTATCCGACAGCCCTCTTTTTAACTCGTCTTAAGCACCGTCAACTCTGGCTCATGCTGATTATCTTGCCAACCTGGATTAATCTGCTCCTTAAGGCCTATGCCTTTATCGGGATTTTTGGTCAAAATGGCTCCATTAACCAATTTTTGGAATTTATCGGAATCGGTTCGCAGCAGTTGCTCTTTACTGATTTCTCCTTCATCTTTGTCGCAAGCTACATCGAGCTTCCCTTTATGATTTTGCCAATTTTCAATGTCTTGGACGATATGGACAACAATCTTATCAATGCCAGCTATGACCTCGGTGCGACCAAGTGGGAGACCTTCCGTCATGTTATCTTCCCTCTATCGATAAACGGGGTAAGAAGTGGGGTTCAGTCTGTCTTTATCCCAAGTTTGAGTCTCTTCATGCTGACACGTTTGATTGGTGGGAACCGGGTTATCACGCTGGGAACAGCTATTGAGCAGAACTTCCTGACCAATGACAACTATGGAATGGGTTCTACCATCGGTGTGATCCTCATCCTGACCATGTTCATCACCATGTGGGTGACCAAGGAAAGGAGAGAACGATGAAAAAAATTGCCAATCTCTACCTAGCCTTTGTCTTTATCATCCTTTATTTGCCGATTTTTTACTTGATTGGCTACGCCTTTAACGCAGGGGATGATATGAACAGCTTTACTGGTTTTAGCTTGAGCCATTTTAAAACTATGTTTGGTGATGGCCGTCTCATGTTGATCCTCACCCAAACCTTTTTCTTGGCCTTTCTATCAGCCTTGATTGCGACCATTATCGGGACTTTTGGTGCTATCTATATCTACCAGTCTCGTAAGAAATACCAAGAAGCCTTTTTATCACTCAATAATATCCTCATGGTTGCGCCTGACGTTATGATTGGTGCTAGCTTCTTGATTCTCTTTACCCAGCTTAAGTTTTCACTTGGCTTTTTGACGGTTCTATCTAGTCACGTGGCCTTTTCCATCCCTATCGTGGTCTTGATGGTCTTACCTCGCCTCAAGGAGATGAATGATGACATGATTCATGCGGCCTATGACTTGGGAGCCAGCCAGTTTCAGATGTTTAAGGAAATCATGCTTCCTTACCTGACACCGTCTATCATTGCAGGTTATTTCATGGCCTTCACCTATTCGCTAGATGACTTTGCCGTGACCTTCTTTGTAACAGGAAATGGCTTTTCAACCCTGTCAGTTGAGATTTACTCTCGTGCTCGTAAGGGAATTTCGCTGGAAATCAATGCCCTGTCTGCCCTTGTCTTTCTCTTTAGTATTATCCTAGTTGTTGGCTATTACTTTATCTCACGTGAGAAGGAGGAGCAAGCATGAAAAAACTCTATTCATTTTTAGCAGGAATTGTAGCGATTATCCTTGTCTTGTGGGGGATTGTGACTCATCTAGATAGTAAAATCAATAGCCGAGACAGTCAGAAATTGGTTATCTACAACTGGGGGGACTATATCGATCCAGAACTCTTGGAGAAATTCACAGAAGAAACAGGAATCCAAGTACAGTACGAGACCTTTGACTCCAACGAGGCCATGTATACCAAGATCAAGCAGGGTGGAACGACCTACGACATTGCCATCCCAAGTGAGTACATGATCAACAAGATGAAGGACGAAGACCTCTTAGTTCCTCTTTATTATTCAAAAATTGAAGGAATCGAAAATATTGGACCTGAGTTCCTCAACCAGTCTTTTGACCCGGGCAATAAATTCTCCATTCCATACTTCTGGGGGACTTTGGGAATCGTCTACAATGAAACCATGATAGATGAGGCGCCTGAACATTGGGATGACCTCTGGAAACCGGAATACAAGGATTCCATCATGCTTTTTGATGGGGCGCGTGAGGTGCTGGGACTCGGGCTTAACTCACTTGGTTACAGCCTCAACTCCAAGGATCCTCAGCAGCTGGAAGAGACAGTGGATAAGCTCTACAAACTGACTCCAAATATCAAGGCCATTGTGGCGGACGAGATGAAGGGTTACATGATTCAGAACAACGCGGCTATCGGTGTGACCTTCTCAGGAGAAGCCAGCCAGATGTTGGAGAAAAATCCTAACCTCAAGTATGTCGTTCCGACTGAGGCCAGCAATCTCTGGTTTGATAACATGGTCATTCCAAAAACCGTGAAAAACCAAGATGCGGCCTATGCCTTTATCAACTTTATGTTGAAACCCGAAAATGCTCTGAAAAATGCCGAGTATGTGGGCTATTCAACCCCAAACCTACCAGCCAAGGAAATGCTCCCAGAGGAGACTCGTGAGGACAAATCCTTCTATCCTGATGCTGATACCATGAAACACCTAGAAGTTTATGAGAAATTTGACCATAAATGGACAGGAAAATACAGCGACCTCTTCCTACAGTTTAAAATGTACCGGAAGTAGGAGCTAGCAGTTATGAAACGAATCAGTCAAGCTGGTTCGTTTTTGTTTTAAAAAATTTATATTTGGGCTTGACAAAAGCAATTTTAATGATAAAATAGTATCCTTTATACATTTAGGAGGAATAAAAAGGTATATGATTAATTTGGTATTTAGAAATGAAAACTCTTACAAAATATGGTATACTAATAGTAGTTTTCAATAGGTTATATCTAGTGCTTGTTATAGGTTTACATACAAGATATGGGGTATAGCTCCCTATCTACCTCGCGAGGGGCCGGAAACTTCCATCTCCTTAATCAACCAGTCAAGGTTCTTGCAAGGTATAGCTCCCTTTCAACCTCGGGAGGGGCCGGAAACCGTCCTGCATCTGAAAGTACGTGATACATATCAAAGGTATAGATACCTTCCTACCTCGCGAGGGGCCGGAAACTCTGTATACCAGAAATGAATGTTTTCAAACAATGAAAGTATAGCTCCCTATCTACCTCGCGAGGGGCCGGAAACATTCCTAGAAATTCGCAGGTAGTGCTCACATCCATCGTATAGCTCCCTATCTACCTTGAGAGGGGACGGAAACACAGGGTCTGTTTTGACAGGTTTCACAGTTGTTTTTAGTATAGATACCTATCAACCTCGCGAGGGAACGGAAACCCCGCATATGCCCAACGTTCGTCATGGTCGTTGATTGTATAGATACCTATCTACCTCGCGAGGGGCCGGAAACCTCGGTTTTCACAAATGATGCGGAATCAGTTTTAAACAGTGTAGATACCGATCTACCTCGCGAGGGGTCGGAAACCTTGATTCATCAGATTCAATCGTTCCCTTAAAGACTTCGTATAGCTACCTATCAACCTCGAGAGTGGCCGGAAACACATAATAAAAATTCTTCGCTTCTTCAGCACCAAATACGTATAGCTACCTATCTACCTCGAGAGTGGCCGGAAACCATACAGAATTGCCATCATAATTTTTCTCATATGTTTGTATAGCTCCCTATCTACCTCGAGAGGGGCCGGAAACACGGCATTGACCGCATTTTTGGCCAAGATTTCAACGTATAGCTACCTATCTACCTCGATAGGGGCCGGAAACTTAATCAGTTATAACGAATAAAGATTGGTGAGAGAGTATAGATACCTACCTACCTCGAGAGGGGACGGAAACTCATTAGCAAGCGTGAATACATTGCGCTGAGTGCCAGCTTCTGTATAGCTCCCTATCTACCTCGCGAGAGGCCGGAAACCTGAATACCTATTGAGCGAAGATTTTATCAGCATAGGGTATAGCTCCCAATAAACCTCGCGAGGGGCCGGAAACGGATAAGAGCCATCAGGCTCCTCCCAATACCATCCGTATAGATACCTATCTACCTCGAGAGGGGCCGGAAACAAACGGTAACGATGTCCGTTTGGCAACCAACCTAGCGTATAGATCCCTATCAACCTCGCGAGGGGGCGGAAACCCCGCATATGCCCAACGCTCGTCATGGTCGTTGATTGTATAGTTACCTATCTACCTCGAGAGGGGCCGGCAACTTCTTGTCTTTGAGTCCTGTTGATTGCATGAGTACAATAGTATAGATAGCTATCTACCTCGAGAGGGGCCGGAAACGTGCAAGTGCGATAGTTGAAAGTGCAAGTGTAGCTAATGTATAGCCACCTATCTACCTCGAGAGGAGACAGTTTCATAAGGGTAAAGGATTCCAAAAGTAAAAGAAAAAAGCGCTCATGAGAAAGCAAAAGCGCAATTGTATCAATAAAGGAGGCATATGAAACTCATCGAACTATCATTTAAACGGATTGACCAATCACCGAGCGACCTATCGACAAAATTTCAAGGTTTTCTTATGGAAAACCTGGAACCAGACTATGTGACTTGGCTACATGAGCAGGAGACCAACCCCTATTCACTAAAAATCATCCATCAAAAGGACAAGACCCTGTGGTCCCTTCATCTCCTGACGGATGAGGCTGTCAAGCAGATCCTGCCTTTTTTATTGGAGCTCAAGAGAGTAGAACTTCATGATTTGCCGACTCTCGTAGTTGAGTCTTTGTCCATGCAAGATCTCAGTTCGGAGCAACTCTTTGAGTTTTTTAATGAAAACCAAGATCGGTCACTTTACACCATTCAGTTTCAAACTCCAACAGGATTTCGGTCCCAGGGAGAGTACGTACTCTTTCCGACCATGCGTCTCATCTTTCAGAGTTTGATGATGAAGTATGCACGTCTGGTCGAGAATCGTCAGGAAATCGAAGAGGAAACCCTAGACTACCTGGTCAAGCATAGTAGGATTACCAGCTATCGATTGGAATCCAGCTATTTTAAAGTTCATGGCAAAAAAATCCCTGGTTTCAGGGGGAGATTAACCTTTAAGATTACAGGTCCAAATACCTTGAAAGCATACGCCAATATGCTTCTAAAATTTGGGGAATACTCAGGTCTAGGTATGAAAACTAGCTTAGGGATGGGAGGTTTAGAACTTGAAGAAAGAAAAGATTGATTTAGTTTATGGGTCGCTTTTGCACGCTATCGGTAAGGTGATTCAAGGTTCCAGGTATGATGAGAAAGATCTGGGTACTGTTGGGTCCGAATGGTTTAGACGCTTTTCGGATAATGAAAAGATAGCTCAGCAGATGGCCAAGGCGACTTCTAGTGATTTGCCGACGGACTTAGCTCCTGATAGTTTGGTCTATATCACGTCAGCTGCGGCAAAGATTGCTTCAGGTCTAAAAGGGGTAGCAGACACTCATGGAGGTAAAGAAGATTTCCTAAGCAAACAATCGGATATCTTCAATGTATTTTTAGATAGCCCTAGTCAGCGTTATCTTGATGCACGACCATTAGAGCTTGACGGGGAACCAAACTATGCTAAGAAATCGAGTGAGCCGTCTGACCAGTCAGACTATGACTTGATAGTAGCGACCTTAGAAAAAGAGTTTGAGAGATTTGATTTTAGCCAATCTGAGATAGATGCCCTTTTGAATCTCCTTGAGTCTACTCTTTCCTATGTGCCTGTTTCGACAAAGACCAAGGAATTATCGGATATTTCTCTAGCAACCTACAGTCGTCTGACAGCTGGCTTTGCCCTAGCCATAGAGGAATATTTAGCAGACAAGAATTGCCGTGACTATGAGAAGGTGCTGGGGCAGGATTTAGAAGCTTTTTATAGCGAGAAGGCCTTTTTATTAGCAAGTTTTGACCTATCAGGGATTCAGGACTTTATCTACAATATCGCAACAGCTGGTGCAGCCAAGCAACTAAAAGCACGTTCCTTGTATCTAGATTTCATGGGGGAACATATCGCTGACAGCTTACTGGAAAGGTTAGAGCTTATAAGGGCTAATCTCCTCTACGTCGGTGGAGGGCATGCCTACTTTATCCTTCCAAACACCGAAAAAACTAGAGAGACCTTGGCTAGCTTTGAAGTAGAATTCAATCAGTTTCTGGTCAAGTATTTCCAGACAGGCTTATACGTAGCATTTGGTTGGAGTCCGTTTTCTGCCAATGATATGACAACGACACTGGCCGACTATCGTAAAGTCTACCAAACAACCAGTCGGATGATTTCCCAAAAGAAAATTTCTCGTTACGATGCCAAAACTCTCCTTGAACTCAACCAAGGAGGAAAAAGCTCCCAGAAAGAATGTGCAATTTGTCACTCAGTCGAAAAGCTTACCAAGTATAAAGATCGAGAGGTCTGCCATATCTGTGCAGGGATGTATCGCTTTGCCAAGGAAATACAAGAAAACTACTATATTGTGACAAAAGAAAAAGGCCTGCCGATAGGTCCGGGAGCCTATATTAGTGGTATTTCAAAAGCCGACCTTGCCAATGAAGAGTGGGACCGTATTTATGTAAAGAATAGCTATAGTACAGATATCCTAAAAGCAACCCATGTCTTTGTCGGAGATTACAAGTATGATGAGATTTACGAGTACGCCAAATTATCTCAGGATAGTGAAACTGGACAAGGGATTAAGCGATTAGCAGTTGTTCGACTAGATGTGGATGATCTTGGAGCAGCCTTTATGGCTGGATTCTCCTATCAAGATGGTGGCAAATATAATACTCTGGCACGCTCGGCAACCTTCTCTAGCAGTATGAGTCTCTTCTTTAAGGTCTATATCAACCAGTTTGCGAAGGAGAAAAAACTATCGATCATTTATGCCGGTGGAGATGATGTATTTGCTATCGGTTCTTGGCAGGATATTATTGAGTTTACTATTTGTCTCCGACAAAACTTTATCAAGTGGACAAATGGCAAATTAACCCTATCAGCAGGAATCGGCCTCTTTCCAGATAAAACTCCAGTTAGCCTCATGGCTGAAGAAACTGGTAAGCTAGAAGAAGCAGCAAAGGATAACGACAAGGATAGTATTTCCCTTTTTAAAGCAGGTAATACCTTGAAGTTGGACCAATCTTTTGGCAATGTTGATTCTGAAAGAAATTATACCTTGAAGTTCGACCAATTTATTGACAATGTCTATAATGGGAAACTGAAGAGCATTCGTTACTACTTTAATATTCAAGATGAGCGAGGAAAGAGTTTTGTATATAGACTGATTGAGCTCCTTCGTAACTACGATCGTATGAATATTGCTCGATTAGCTTATTATTTAACTCGTTTGGAAGACCAGACACCTAAAGACAAAAAAGAAGAGTTTAGAAAGTTCAAAGATTTATTCTTTTCTTGGTATACAGGTAGCGATAATGAACGTAAGGAAGCAGAGATAGCTTTACTTCTATATATTTATGAGATTAGAAAGGATTCATAGATGGCAATTTTAACAGATGATAATTACGTAGATAAGGCAGAAAAAACCATTAAAAATTTAGTAACTGATAAGCGTAATTTTAAAAATAAAAATTCAGATGTTCTATCCATGAGTAAACTACGAAACTTATTGAGTTTAACGAGTACCCTCTTTGATGAAAGTAAGGTCCGCGAGTACGAAGAATTAAAGGATAAGATTGCCTATTTGAGGGTCCAATTCGTCTATCAATCAGGCCGTGAAGAGGCGGTACTGGACTTAGTTCAAAAAGGTGAGATTTTACCAATTTTAAAAGAAATTAATAGTAGGGAAAGTCTCCAACGTTTTTGTCGCTATATGGAAGCGCTAGTAGCTTATTTTAAATTTTATGGAGGAAAAGATTAATGGCATTTGCAAAAATTCAAGTAACAGCACAAATCCGTCTAGAGACAGGACTTCATATTGGAACAAGCAATGCTTTTGCGGCGATTGGTGCTACGGACTCACCTGTGATTAAAGATCCAATAACTAACTTACCCATTATTCCAGGATCTAGTATCAAAGGGAAAATGCGTACCCTTCTGGCAAAAGTATATAATACTAAATTAGCAGAAAAACCAGGAGACGATGGGGAAATTATTAGTCGTCTCTTTGGGAATAGTTCAGACAAAAACTATAAAGTAGGAAGACTCATTTTTAGAGATGCCTTTCTAGCTAACAAAAAAGACTTAGATTCACGAGCTGTCAAAAGTTATACTGAAGTTAAGTTTGAAAATACTATTGACCGTATCACTGCTGAAGCAAATCCAAGACAGATTGAACGTGCCATCCGAGACAGTGTCTTTGCATTTGAGTTGATCTATGAGGTGACAGACAAGAGTCAAGCTCAAGTAGAAGAAGACTTCAAAGTGATTCTTGATGGATTAAAACTGTTGGAACTTGATTATTTAGGTGGTTCAGGTTCTCGTGGATATGGTAAAGTTGTTTTTGAGGATCTTAAAGCAAATACAGTTTTCGGAAACTATGATGTTAGTAGATTGAATGAACTTTTAACTACGGAGGTCTAGAATGACCTATAAGATGTATATTATGAACTTTCAGTCTGCTCACTTTGGAGCAGGTACTCTGGATAGTTCTAAAATGACTTTTGCAGCTGACCGATTATTTTCTGCCTTAGCTATTGAGGCGAAAAAAATGGGGAAAATGGAGGAATTTGTATCATTAGCAGTTCAAGATGAATTTGTTTTGACTGACGCCTTTCCTTATCAGTCAGGTCCATTTTTACCTAAGCCGATAGGATTTCCAAAGTTTGATCAGCCTGACTTAACAACGGATGTCAAAGAAGTAAGACGTCAAGCGAAAATGGCGAAGAAACTTCAGTTTATACCCTTGGATAAATTTGATTCTTATGTAAAAGGAACGCTTTTTAAAGACGAAGAACATGCAGTAACAAACATTATCACTAAAAACCAACCTCATGTAGATGGAAATCTTTTCCAAGTGTCTACCGTTAGATTTAGAGATGAGTCTTCTCTTTACGTGATTGCAAACGAGTCTGAGCTCTTGAATGAACTCATGACAAGCTTGCAGTATACAGGAATTGGTGGGAAACGTTCCAGTGGTTATGGACAATTTGATTTGACTATTTTAGATTTACCAGATAGCTTAAAAAATCGTCTCACCAAGGCCCATCAAGGACCTGTCATGACCTTGACGACTTCTCTACCAGTCGAAAAGGAACTTGAATATGCTATGGAAACTGGTTCCTATTTACTAAGTAAATCAAGTGGTTTTGCTTTTAGTACAGAAACTAATGAAAATTACCGTAAGCAGGATTTATATAAGTTTGCTTCTGGATCTACTTTCTCTGAAACCTTTACAGGACAAATTGTAGATGTAAGGCCTCTTGATTTCCCACATGAAGTATTAAACTATGCTAAACCACTATTTTTCAAGATGGAGGGAGAAAGATGAAAACAGAATATAGAACCTTTCAATTCAGCCTCCTAGCTATGGCCCCTATTCATATTGGGAATGGTGAAAAATATACTCCTCGAGAATTTATCTATGAAAATGGGTACTTCTATTTTCCTGATATGGGTAAGTTTTATAATCGCATGGTGGAGAAAGGTTATGATCAGAAGTTTGAACGGTTTTTACAAGAGACAAAGCCAAGCGCCAGAAATAATCGCTTGATTTCCTTTTTACTGGATAAACGTATTTCTGACCGTAACTTTGGTGGCTATAGAATTATAGAAACTGAGTTAGAAACAAATAATAATTATTTAAGAGGAGGCGCATTAAATCAAGTATCAAAGTTTATTAGAGATCCTTTTGGTAATCCCTATATTCCTGGAAGTTCATTAAAGGGAGCTATTCGAACTATTTTGATGAATACCAATCCTGACTGGAATAATGAAAATATTGTGAAAGATAAAAAGGAAAACAAATCTTTGATTCCTTGGGGAGCAAAAAAAGGTCAGAATTATGATGACTTGTTTAATACTATTCGTGTTAGTGATAGCAAACCATTTAGAAATGACAGTCTTATTTTAGTTCAAAAATGGGATCATAAAGCCAACCCCCCTCTTGCCAAGCCTCTTCCTTTATATAGGGAAGCAATCGCTCCCTTAACTAAAATCAATTTCACTATTACTACAACTACTAAGGAAGCTGGAATCCTAATGGAAGAATTAGGACAGAGAGCGCAAGCCTTTTACAAAGAATATAAAAACTTTTTCTTATCATATTTTCCTGAAAATAAAATTCAGCCAAATATTCAATATCCTATATACTTGGGTGCTGGTAGTGGAGCTTGGACAAAAACAATTTTTAAACAAGCAAAAGATATTTTACAAGAACGTTATGAGAATAGCAGAACCACTAGGATGGTTGAAAAGGGAGTCTTGAAATTAACAAAAGCACCAATGAAAAGTGTTAAAACAACACAAGCAACTCGTAAACTGATAATGAATAATGAATCCTTCTATGAAATGGGCAAGGCGAACTTTATGATTAAGGAGATTACTAAATGAAGGTTTTGATTTCGGCAGTGGGTGATACAGATCCTATACGAAATTTTCACGATGGAGCCTTAGTACATATTGCGAGAAAATACCGTCCAGATAAGATTATTATTGTTTTTTCTGAGGAAATGATTAGTAAGAAAGATGATATTGAGAAAGTAATTCGTTCTATTGATAGTGAATACGTCCCAGAGATTGTATACCATGAGCCAATCATCTTAAATAAAGATGTATATGTTTTTGATACCATGTATGATCAATTTGATGCTATTATACAAAAGTATTATACAAAAGACGACGAATTTATCCTCAATCTTTCAAGTGCAACTCCTCAAATAAAATCAGCTTTGTTTGTGATTAATATACTTAGTGAAATCAATGTCAAGGCAGTACAAGTTCCAACTCCTGCAAAAAAATCAAACGCTGGAGTTGGACATGATGATTCAGAAGATATTGACGCACTAATTGATACAAATATAGATAAAAAGCAGGACTTTGCCGATCGAACTATTGAAGATATTTCAGATAAGTTTAAACAAGGCATAATGAAAAAAACTTTACGTGATTTTATTAAGAAATATGATTATAAAGCTAGTTTAGAGATCGCAAATCAATTGCCTGACTTCCCTGGATTGAAAGATTGTCGCAAAAAGTTACAAGATATTGTGAATTCATTAGATAGGCAAGATGTACCTCAAGTCCTCCAAAAGAAAAAATGGAGTGAAGAACAGAAAAAGTACTAAATGCTTATTTGACTATTGATTTACAAAAAGAACGTGGTAATTATAGTGAAGGTCTGATTAGAATTAAAAACCTTACAGAGTTTATCTTAGAAGACTATATCGAAAATCGTTGTCCAGGATTATTAGTCACATACATTGATGATTCGGAAAAAAAATATTTTGGTTTTTGGGATTATTATAATATCTTAAAAGATAAGAATGAGAAAGATTTATCTGAAAAAATCGAAAAAGTTAAAAGTATAAATTCTACTCGAAATATAGTAGCTCACAAATTAGATTCAATAAAAGCTGAGGACTTAAAACAGTTAGGTCCTGTTCTAAAAACTATAAAAGGGATAATCAAGGAACAGTATCAACTCACTGAGAAGGATTTTAATTTTTACAATGATTTTAATAAAGAATTATTGGAATTACTGAAATAATGAGAGGTAGAATATCTTGGAAATTTTAATTTCAGCAGTTGGAACGACAGATCCGATAAGTTATAATCGAGATGCAGCTTTATTACATATTGCTCGAACTTACAGACCCGAACAAATTGTTTTGGTTTATAGTGAAGAAATGTTAGTAAAAAAAGATCTTGTTGAGAAAGCATTATGTTCAATAGAGGGTTATCATCCTAAAGTGGTTATTGAATCAATCATATTGAAAAATGATGAAGTCTATCTATTTGATAAAATGTATGAAGTCATGGGACAGATTATCGAAAAATATTCTGGAACAGATCATCAATTAATATTAAATCTCTCCTCAGGGACACCTCAGATTATTTCTGCTTTATTCGCCTTAAATCGAATTAATGATTATAATACGCAGGCCATACAGGTTGCAACACCTAACAAATCAGCAAATAGGAAGTATGATCCACTTTCAAGTGAAGATGAACAGAAGCTTTTTGACGAGAACGAGGATAATCAAAAGGATTACGAAAATCGTACAATCAAAGATGAAGCAGAGAAATTCAATCAGTCTCTTATCAAGCGCCACTTAAGAAATTTAATCTCTTCTTATGATTATCTTGCTGCGGAAGAATTAGTTACTAGAAAAGAATACAATAAACTACTTTCTAAAAAGAAATTATCGCGTCTAAGAGATTTATTAAATGATTTTGTAAAAGTATTTAAAACTCAAGCGATTTTAAAAGACATTCAGGTATATTCACTCACAGAGGTTGAGAAAAAAGCTCTTAATTACTTTTTAATGATTGAAGTTTTGAAAGAGAGAGGGCAAGTTGCTGATGTCTTAATCAAATCAAAGTCTTATGTTGAATTTATCATTGAGGAGAAGATAAAGAAAGATTATCCAGAATTGATCAAATATGATGGGACATTTCCAAAGTTAAATGAAGAATACAAGGATTTTGAAGCTATTTTAGATTTCATTGACATAGAATTTAAGAAAGCCAAGGGGATAAAAGATGAGAAGGAAAGAATCTATTCACCTCAGTCAACCTTAAATCTCTTGTCTTATGAAAATATTCTATCTTATTATCAAGTTTCTCCTGAATTACTTAAGTCAATAAAGCTAATAAATAGCTTAAATGGTGAGAGAAATAAGGTTGCACATGGCTTGTCAGAGATTGATAGTAAACTAGTCAATTCAAAGAAATTGCAACAGACAATAGATACTCTGCGCTTTATTTTACAAGATACATTTGAGATTGATGATAGCTATTTCTCTTGTTATCAAACACTCAATAATGAAATGCTTAACTTACTTCGTCAATAATATACTTTATCAATAAATCGATTTGCTGATGATACATATAATGTGATTGCAAGTGCTTGCTTTTCCAGTTGACGCAGAACCCAAAAAACGATATAATAAAAAAGTTGAGAATTGATTTTCTGTCATCTTAGTCCAGAGAAATGGCGGTGCTGCGAGCCATCTAAGGTAGGAAATCATGCTACTCAATCAGACAATTGCATAAGAATAAGAGAATGACAAGTTCATTGAATGAAGGTGGTACCGCGGTTTTTCGCCCTTCGTGATGTGAGCTTGTCTTTTGATTTTTGGAGGTGTTTATGAAGACATTTCTCGTGAAACAAAAGTTTCGTCTTGGAGGCGAACGCTTCGATATCAAGGATGATAGAGGAGTGGTAAACTATCAGGTGGAGGGATCTTTCTTCCAAATTCCTAAGACCTTTACCATCTATGACGCCTATGGTGAGCAAGTCAGTGAGATTAGTAAAGAATTTTTCACCTTACTTCCTAGCTTTAATATCCAGTTACGAAACGGTTCCAATTTCGTCATTCGTAAGAAGTTGACCTTCTTTCGAGATAAGTATGAGTTTGATCATCTAGGACTTCGTATCGAGGGCAATATCTGGGATTTGAATTTCAAATTGCTAGATGATCGTGATCAGCTTGTCGCCGAGATTCGGAAGGAGATTTTCCATTTGACCTCAACCTACACCGTAACCGTCTATGAAGACTCTTATGCAGATCTGGTCATTTCCCTCTGTGTCGCGATTGACTATGTGGAGATGCTGGAAAGCCAATCAAATTAAACAAGTAAATAAGGAGATATTATGAAACAACTATCTAGTGCTCAAGTTCGCCAAATGTGGCTAGATTTCTGGGCAAGTAAAGACCACTCTGTAGAACCATCAGTCAGCTTGGTTCCTGTAAACGACCCAACTCTTTTGTGGATTAACTCTGGGGTAGCAACCCTTAAGAAATACTTTGACGGGACTATCAAACCTGAAAATCCACGTATCACCAATGCGCAAAAGGCTATTCGTACCAACGACATCGAAAATGTCGGAAAAACGGCTCGCCACCATACCATGTTTGAAATGTTGGGGAACTTCTCTATCGGAGATTACTTCCGTGATGAAGCTATCACCTGGGCTTATGAACTCTTGACAAGTCCAGAATGGTTTGATTTTCCAGCTGAAAAACTCTATATGACCTATTACCCTGATGACAAAGATTCATACAATCGTTGGATTGCTGTCGGTGTGGATCCAAGTCACTTGATCCCAATCGAAGACAATTTCTGGGAAATCGGTGCTGGACCTTCTGGACCTGATACAGAAATCTTCTTTGACCGTGGAGAAGCCTTTGACCCAGAAAATATCGGTATTCGTCTTCTTGCAGAAGATATTGAAAACGACCGTTACATCGAAATTTGGAATATCGTTTTGTCACAATTTAACGCAGACCCTGCTGTTCCTCGTAGCGAGTACAAGGAATTGCCACACAAGAATATTGATACGGGCGCTGGTTTGGAGCGTTTGGTGGCCGTTATCCAAGGAGCTAAGACAAACTTTGAAACGGACCTCTTCATGCCGATCATTCGTGAAGTTGAGAAATTGTCTGGTAAGGTCTACGACCAAGATGGCGATAACATGAGCTTTAAGGTCATTGCAGACCACATCCGTTCCCTTTCATTTGCTATCGGTGATGGTGCCCTTCCAGGAAATGAAGGCCGTGGTTATGTCCTTCGTCGTCTTCTCCGTCGCGCTTCCATGCACGGTCAAAAATTGGGCATCAACGAGCCTTTCCTTTACAAACTCGTTCCAACTGTTGGAAAAATCATGGAAAGCTACTACCCAGAAGTGCTTGAAAAACGTGACTTTATCGAAAAAATCATCAAGAGCGAAGAAGAGTCATTTGCTCGTACCCTTCACTTAGGTCAACACTTTGCAGAAACCATTGTAGCTGACTTGAAAGCTAAAGGACAAAGCGTTATCGCTGGGCAAGATGTCTTCAAACTCTACGACACATATGGATTCCCAGTTGAATTGACAGAAGAAATCGCTGAAGAAGCTGGTATGACTGTCGACCGTGAAGGTTTTGAAGCAGCTATGAAGGAACAACAAGAACGTGCACGTGCGTCAGCTGTCAAGGGTGGCTCAATGGGAATGCAAAATGAAACCCTTCAAAATATCACAGTGGAAAGTGTCTTCAACTACAATGCCAGCCAATTGTCTTCTAAGTTGGTGGCTATTGTAGCGGACAATGCTGAAGTTGAAGCTGTTTCAGAAGGAACTGCCTCTCTGATCTTTGCAGAGACTCCATTCTACGCTGAAATGGGTGGACAGGTAGCTGACCACGGTCAAATCTTGGATGCTGCAGGAAACCTTGTGGCTACAGTGACAGATGTTCAAAAAGCGCCAAACGGACAAGCTCTTCATACGGTTGAGGTTCTTGCACCACTTGCTTTGAACCAAGAATACACATTGGCCATCGACACCAATCGTCGTCACCGTGTCATGAAAAACCATACAGCAACTCACTTGCTCCATGCAGCCCTTCACAATATCCTTGGAAACCATGCGACACAAGCAGGATCCCTTAACGAAGTCGAATTTCTTCGCTTTGACTTCACACACTTCCAAGCAGTAACTCCTGAAGAATTGCGTGCCATTGAACAACAGGTCAATGAGAAAATCTGGGAAGCAATTGCAGTAGAAACTGTTGAGACAGATATTGACACTGCTAAAGAAATGGGTGCTATGGCCCTCTTTGGTGAGAAATACGGTAAAGAAGTTCGTGTTGTGACTATCGGTGATTACTCTGTTGAGCTTTGTGGTGGTACCCACGTTGGCAATACTTCTGAAATTGGCCTCTTCAAGATTGTCAAAGAAGAAGGTATCGGATCAGGAACTCGCCGTATCTTGGCAGTGACTGGTAAGGAAGCCTTTGAAGCTTATCGCGAACAAGAAGACGCTTTGAAAGCCGTCGCAGCAACCTTGAAAGCACCTCAACTCAAAGAAGTACCCCACAAGGTGGAAGGGCTTCAAGAACAACTCCGTCAGCTTCAAAAAGAAAATGCAGAATTGAAGGAAAAAGCTGCGGCTGCAGCTGCAGGTGATGTCTTCAAGGATGTGAAGGAAGTCAACGATCACCGTTACATTGCTAGCCAAGTATCTGTATCAGATGCAGGTGCCCTTCGTACCTTTGCGGATAACTGGAAACAAAAAGACTACTCTGATGTTCTTGTCCTAGTTGCCGCTATCAGTGACAAAGTCAATGTTCTTGTAGCTAGCAAGACAAAAGATGTGCATGCAGGAAACCTTGTCAAAGAATTGGCTCCAATCGTTGATGGACGTGGTGGTGGTAAACCAGACATGGCCATGGCAGGAGGAAGCAATCAAGCGAAAATCCAAGAACTCTTGGAGGCAGTAGCAGGTAAATTATAAGACAATGAAGATCTATCCATTTGGGTGGGTCTTTTTGTGAATACAAAAAAGCCAAATCCAGTCAGATTTGACTTGTACCTGATAGGTTTATTTTTCTGCCCAGACACTGACTGAACCCACTGCTACTGGAAATTCTCCATAACCTTCAGAATTTATTGTAACTTGTGCTGGATGATTTTCAAGGAGGTCAACAAAGGTTTGGTCAGCCCATTCTTGACCAATAAACATAGACTTGCTGTTTTCTTGGTCATTTGAAATCAAGACTGCGATTGGGGATTGATGTTCAGCACCTGTACGGACCCATCCGATACAGTTAGGATCATCAAAGTAGTCTGTTTGCTCTCCATAGGCCAAGTCTTTTCGAATGGCTAGGAGACGATCAAGAACTTCTTTGAAATCTTGTTGAGCATATTTCCCTGAAATGCCGTAATAATCTCCGTAAAAGACACATGGAAGTCCATATTGACGTAATAGAATAAGGGCATAGGCTGCTGGCTTGAACCATTCTTCAACAGTCGATTCGAGGGCCTGTCCTCGTTGGGTATCGTGGTTGTCGACAAAGGTTACAGCCTTATCGGGTTTTAGTTCAACCAAGCTATCTGTGAAAATGCCACGAAGGTCGTAGTTTGCTCCAGCCTGACTGGCTTCAAAGAGATTCTGGTGGAGTCGAACATCGACAAGGTCAAAGCGTTCTTCTGTTTTTTCGAGATAGTCCAGATTGGCTTCCTTGTCTGGGTTCCAAAATTCACCAAAAACGTAGAAATCGTCACCGTATTTTTCCTTCATATCGCGGATGAAATTACGCATAAAGAAAGAGTCGATGTGTTTGACGGCATCCAAGCGGAAACCAGCAATACCAGTTGTTTCCATGAACCAGTCAGCCCAGTCATAGATATTTTTGATGACTTCAGGGTGTTTAAAGTCTAGGTCGGCATACATGAGGTAGTCGTAGTTGCCGTTTTCATTATCGACCAATTCCTCGTTAGCCCAGCCCTTGTTATCTCCTTGAATGAGGTAAATCCCAGACTTACGGCGTTTGGCATCGTAGTCTGTACCTGTGAAGTGGTACCAGTGCCAGTGGAAGTCATTGTAGGTATCTTGGCGACCATCAAAGGTAAAGCTAGTCCATCCATTGATGGTGAAGGGTTCTCCAAGTTCCACTGTACGGTCTACAGGGTCCACTTCGATAACCTGAAAGGCTTCCATGTGATCGGCCGCAGCCTTGTGGTTGAGAACCACATCGGCCATTGGTTGAATTCCTTGTGCTTTTAGGGCTTGAATGGCTTGAAGATAGTCTTCTTTGAAACCATACTTGGTGCGGACAGTCCCTTTTTGGTTGAACTCACCAAGGTCAAATAGGTCATAGACCCCATAGCCCACATCTTTTTCGTTGGTAGCTTTAAAAGCTGGTGGCATCCAGACGTGGCTAATCCCCAGATGCGCTAGGTGTGGAGCATCTTCAGCCAGACGCGTCCAATGTTGACCGTCGTGGGGCAGATACCACTCAAAGTATTGCATAAGTGTCTGATTTTTCATTGTTTTTCCTCTTACTTATCAATGATGAGTTATATTCTACCATAAAGTTTAACGCTAGGCAAACGTTTGCTCAATTTTCTATACTCATTTCTAGAATTGTCTATTTTTAGCGAATAGAATCTCTCTTTCCATTATAAGGGAAAAGATGTTTTGGTGAAAAAGTAAATGGAATAAACTTATTTTAACAAAAATGGCACTTAGTAAACTAAAGTAAAAATGGATAAGCGGTTTCTTTTTTGAGAATTGTCATAAAATTTGCTATAATAGTAGCTATGAATAGAATTAGGGTCAGCAGACGTGTTGAAAAAAAGCTAGCTAAGGGTCTAGTTCTTTTGGAAGCAAGTGATTTAACAGATATTGATCTGACAGATCAGGCAGTAGAAGTTCTTAGTCAAGACGGGAAGTTTTTAGGGAGTGCCTATCTTTCTCAGCAGAACAAAGGCATCGGCTGGATGGTCAGTAAGGAAAAGGTTAGCTTTAACCAAATCTTTTTTGAAGCTCTGTTTCGTAAGGCCAAGAAAGCTAGAAAACCTTATTATCAGGATGACTTGACTACTGCCTTTCGCCTCTTTAACCAAGAGGGGGATGGTTTTGGTGGTCTGACTATTGATCTCTACGGAGATTATGCTGTCTTCTCGTGGTACAACTCCTTTGTTTACCAGATTCGGAAGTTGATAGTAAAGGCTTTTAAGGAAGTTTTTCCTGAGGTCTTGGGTGCTTATGAGAAGATTCGTTTTAAAGGTCTAGACTACGAGTCTGCCCATATTTATGGTGAGGAAGCGCCAGACTATTTTACTGTTCTTGAGAATGGCGTGCTCTATCAAGTCTTTATGAATGATGGCTTGATGACAGGTATTTTCCTAGACCAGCATGAGGTTCGTGGGAGTTTGGTTGACGGTCTAGCCATGGGCAAATCCTTGCTCAATATGTTTTCCTATACGGCTGCCTTTTCAGTTGCTGCAGCTATGGGAGGCGCGAGTGAGACGACTTCTGTCGACTTGGCCAAACGGTCCAGAGAGCTATCAGAAGCTCATTTTCAGGCAAATGGATTTAGCACGGACAATCATCGTTTTATTGTCATGGATGTCTTTGAGTACTTCAAGTATGCCAAGCGAAAAGGCTTGACCTATGATGTGATTGTGCTTGATCCGCCGAGCTTTGCCCGCAATAAAAAACAAACATTCTCTGTAGCTAAGGACTATCACAAGTTGATTTCCCAGAGCCTAGAGATTTTAAATCCGGGAGGGATTATCATTGCCAGTACCAATGCTGCCAATGTTTCCCGCCAGAAATTTACAGAACAAATTGATAAAGGTTTTGCAGGAAGAAGGTATCAGATTTTAAACCAATATGGTCTTCCAGCAGACTTTGCCTATAATAAAAAAGATGAAAGCAGTAATTACCTCAAGGTGATTAGTATGAAGGTTAGTAAATGAAATTAGTCGTCTCAGTAATGCCAAGAAGTTTAGAAGAAGCGCAAGAACTGGATGCCACTAGGTATGAAGATGCCGATATCATTGAGTGGCGTGCGGACTTTCTTGCAAAGGACGCTATTTTACAGGTAGCACCTGCTATCTTTGAAAAATTTGCAGGACGCGAACTGGTCTTTACCCTTCGGACTCGCGCTGAGGGAGGAGAAATTGAACTTTCCTCAGAAGAGTATGTTCAAATTATCAAGGAAGTGGCGCAACTCTATCAACCAGACTATATTGATTTTGAGTATTTCAGCTACAAGGACGTTTTTGAGGAAATGTTGGATTTTCCAAATCTCGTATTGAGCTATCATAATTTCCGTGAAACACCTGAAAACATGATGGAAATCCTGTCTGAGTTGACCAGTCTCTCTCCGAAAGTGGTCAAGGTATCAGTTATGGCCCATACGGAGCAGGATGTTTTAGACCTGATGAACTACACACGAGGATTTAAGACACTCAATCCTGAGCAAGAGTACGTGACCATTTCCATGGGGAAAATGGGCAAGGTATCGCGCATTACTTCAGATGTGACGGGTTCAAGTTGGTCATTTGCTAGTCTGGATGAAGCGAGTGCCCCAGGTCAGATTTCATTGGCTAACATGAAAAAAATCAGGGAGATTTTGGATGAAGCTTGATGGCTATACACGTTTAGCTGCAGTTGTTGCAAATCCCATCAAACACTCTATTTCACCCTTTATCCATAATAGGGCCTTTGAGGCGACAGCTACCAATGGTGTCTATGTGGCTTGGGAGATTGAAGCGGGTGACTTGGCAGAAACAGTTGCCAATATTCGCCGTTACCAGATGTTTGGGATCAACCTGTCTATGCCTTACAAGGAGCAAGTGATTCCTTATCTGGATGAGTTGAGTGATGAGGCTCGTTTGATTGGGGCGGTCAACACAGTTGTTAATCAAGACGGAACGTTAATTGGATATAATACAGATGGCAAGGGATTTTTTAAGAGCTTGCCTTCTTTTACAATCTCGGATAAGAAAATGACCATTCTGGGCGCAGGTGGTGCGGCCAAATCCATTTTGGCGCAAGCTATTTTGGATGGCGTCAGTCAGATTTCAGTCTTTGTTCGTTCAGTTTCCATGGAAAAAACAAGACCTTACCTAGACAAGTTGCAGGAGCAAACAGGTTTTAAAGTGGACTTGTATGTTTTAGAAGATCTTTCTGAACTGCAAGCAAGGATTGCCGATTCGCACTTACTAGTCAATGCGACCAGTGTGGGGATGGATGGGCAGTCGTCCCCAGTTCCAGAAAGCATCAATTTGCCAGAGAATCTCTTGGTTGCAGATATCATTTACCAACCCTTTGAGACGCCGTTTTTGAAATGGGCTAGAAGTCAGGGCAATCCAGCCGTCAATGGTCTGGGGATGTTGCTCTATCAAGCCGCTGAAGCTTTTCAACTGTGGACAGGTAAAGAAATGCCAACAGATGAGATTTGGCAGTCCTTAACAGAAAAATACCAATAAAAAAGGAGACCCTACTATGAAAATCAGAATCGATATTCCTCATCATCCTTATGATATTCAGATTGAAAAAGGTTGTCTAGCTCAGGCTGGTCAATGGTTGCGAGAACTCTGGCAACCTCAAAAGGTAGTCATTGTGACAGATAACCATGTAGCTTCTCTCTATGCAGAGAAGGTTAAACTCAGCCTAGAAGATGCTGGTTTTCAGGTAGCTGTTTTTGACTTTTTAGAAGGCGAAGAACGAAAAAATTTAACCACTGTTCAGAAGGTCTATGAATTTCTAGTCAAGCAAGGTTTGACTCGTAGCGATGGGATTGTGGCTCTTGGTGGTGGTGTCGTTGGAGACCTGGCTGGTTTTGTGGCCTCTACCTATATGCGGGGCATTCACTTTGTTCAGATTCCGACTAGTTTGACAGCCCAGGTTGATTCTTCTATCGGTGGAAAGACAGGTGTTAACACTCCATTTGCTAAGAATATGGTGGGTACTTTTGCCCAACCGGATGGGGTTCTGATTGATCCGCTTGTCCTTGAAACACTCGGGAAAAGAGAGTTGATTGAAGGGATGGGGGAGGTTATCAAGTACGGCTTGATTGAGGATCCAGAACTGTGGGCTCTCTTAACGGACCTGGATGGTTCTGTTGAGAGTATACTGGAACATGCGGAGACTTTGATTGAACATTCTTGTCAGGTGAAGCGTAAGATGGTGGTAGAGGATGAGTTGGACAACGGTGTTCGCCTTTACCTCAATTTTGGTCACACCATTGGTCATGCTATCGAAGCGACTGCTGGTTATGGAAAGGTCATGCATGGAGAAGCTGTGGCTATGGGAATGGTACAGATTTCCAAGGTTGCTGAGGGAAAAGGCCTTATGCCAGCTGGTATTACCCAATCTATCACAGAGATGTGCCAGAAATTTGGTTTGCCTGTTGACTATGAGAACTGGGATGTTGACAAGCTCTATCAGGCACTTACTCATGATAAGAAAGCACGTGGCAACACCTTGAAATTGGTCTTGGTGCCAGAGCTTGGTTCAGCGACCATTCACCCAGTTTCTCTGGAAGAGATGAAAGACTACTTGGTAAAATAAGGAGAACGTATGAGATATTTAACTGCAGGAGAATCACACGGACCCCGTCTGACGGCTATCATTGAAGGAATTCCAGCTGGACTTCCTTTGACAGCAGAGGATATTAATGGAGACCTTAAACGCCGTCAGGGTGGCTACGGTCGTGGTGGCCGTATGAAGATTGAGAGTGACCAGGTTGTCTTTACTTCGGGCGTTCGCCACGGGAAGACGACAGGGGCTCCCATTACCATGGATGTCATCAATAAGGACCACCAAAAATGGCTGGATATCATGTCTGCAGAAGACATCGAAGACCGCCTTAAAAGCAAACGAAAAATCACCCATCCTCGTCCAGGACATGCCGACTTGGTAGGGGGGATCAAGTACCGTTTTGATGATTTGCGAAATTCCTTGGAACGTTCATCGGCTCGTGAAACCACCATGCGAGTTGCAGTTGGTGCAGTAGCCAAACGTCTCTTAGCTGAGCTGGATATGGAGATTGCCAACCATGTCGTGGTCTTTGGTGGTAAGGAAATCGATGTACCTGAAAATCTGACAGTTAAGGAGATTAGGGAACGAGCTGCCCAGTCTGAAGTTTCTATTGTCAACCAAGAGCGGGAACAGGAAATCAAGGACTATATTGACCAAATCAAGCGTGACGGTGATACCATTGGTGGGGTTGTGGAGACAGTCGTCGGAGGTGTTCCAGTTGGTCTCGGTTCCTATGTCCAATGGGACAGAAAATTGGATGCGCGATTGGCTCAGGCAGTTGTCTCTATCAATGCCTTTAAAGGGGTGGAATTTGGTCTTGGCTTTGAAGCTGGTTACCGCAAAGGAAGCCAAGTCATGGATGAAATTCTCTGGTCTAAAGAAGACGGCTATACTCGGCGTACCAATAATCTAGGTGGTTTCGAAGGTGGTATGACCAACGGGCAACCCATTGTTGTTCGTGGCGTCATGAAACCCATTCCTACTCTTTACAAACCATTGATGAGTGTGGATATCGAAACCCACGAACCTTACAAGGCAACCGTGGAGAGAAGTGATCCGACCGCTCTGCCAGCAGCTGGGGTAGTCATGGAAGCTGTTGTAGCAACGATTCTGGCACAAGAAATCCTTGAAAAATTCTCATCAGATAATCTTGAAGAATTAAAAGAGGCAGTTGCCAAGCACCGAGACTATACAAAGAACTATTAAGGAGTCCTTATGGCAAAAACCATCTATATCGCAGGTCTCGGTTTGATTGGTGCTTCGATGGCGCTCGGTATCAAGCGCGATCATCCGGATTATGAAATTTTGGGTTATAATCGCAGTCAAGCTTCGAGAGACATTGCCTTGGAGCGGGGGATGATTGACCGTGCGACGGATGATTTTGCTAGTTTCGCTCCTCTAGCAGATGTTATCATTCTGACCTTGCCAATCAAACAGACCATTGCTTTTATTAAGGAGTTGGCCGACTTGGACTTGAAAGAAGGCGTCATTATCTCGGATGCGGGCTCAACCAAGTCAGCCATTGTAGATGTGGCGGAGCAGTATTTGGCTGGCAAGTCTGTTCGCTTTGTCGGGGCTCATCCCATGGCTGGTAGCCACAAGACAGGGGCTGCTTCTGCGGATGTTAATCTCTTTGAAAATGCCTACTATATCTTCACACCTTCGAGCCTGACAAGTCCTGACACACTTGAGGAAATGAAGGATCTGCTTTCAGGCCTTCATGCTCGTTTTATCGAGATTGATGCCAAGGAGCATGATCGGGTGACTTCTCAGATTAGCCATTTTCCCCATATCTTGGCATCAGGTCTCATGGAGCAAACAGCTGTCTATGCTCAAGAACATGAGATGGCAAGGCGCTTTGCTGCGGGTGGTTTTCGAGATATGACTCGCATTGCGGAAAGCGAGCCAGGTATGTGGACCTCCATTCTCTTGTCTAATCGTGAGACTATCCTAGATCGAATTGCGGATTTCAAGGAGCGCCTAGATGAGGTTGGACAAGCCATCAGCAAGGGAGATGAAGAGCAAATTTGGAATTTTTTCAATCAGGCGCGTGCGCAACGGCAGGCCATGGAAATCCATAAGCGTGGTGGTGTGGATAGCTCTTACGACCTCTATGTCGACGTTCCCGATGAAGAAGATGTCATCTTGCGAATTTTGGAATTGCTACGTGGAACTTCCTTGGTTAACATCCACATCAACGAGGAAAACCGTGAGGATGTTCACGGGATTCTACAAATTTCCTTTAAAAATGCTCAAGATTTAGAACGAGCTGAGCGCTTAATTACAGAAAATACAGACTATACAGTCGTCATCAAATAAGGAGAAAATCATGTCAAATATTTACGATAGTGCAAATGAACTTAGTCGCGGGTTACGCGAATTACCAGAATACAAGACTGTTAAAGCAGCCAAAGATGCTATCCAAGCTGATGAACAAGCTAGCAAGATTTTTGCAGACTACCTCGCTTTCCAGCAAGAAATCCAAGTCATGGCGCAAACGGGACAAATGCCAGACGCCTCTTTCCAAGAAAAGATGCAGTCTTTCAGCAAACAAATCCAAGAGAACGCTCTTTTGTCAGATTTCTTTGCCAAACAGCAACAATTGTCCATTTACCTTTCAGACATTGAAAAAATTGTCTTTGAACCTGTTTCAGAATTGTTAAAATAGTATTTTATCTGTATAAAAGCCAGAAATTTCAGGAATTTCTGGCTTTTTTGTGATAAAATAAGAAAAAGTATTGCAAGTATGAGGTCAACTATGAAACTAAAAACAAACATTCGCCACTTACATGGCAGTATCCGAGTTCCAGGTGACAAGTCTATCAGCCACCGTTCGATTATTTTTGGAAGTTTGGCTGAGGGAGAAACCAAGGTATATGATATTTTGCGTGGAGAGGATGTACTTTCAACCATGCAGGTTTTTCGTGACCTTGGTGTTGAAATTGAGGACAAAGATGGGGTTATTACCATTCAAGGTGTAGGCATGGATGGCTTAAAAGCTCCGCAAAACGCCTTGGATATGGGGAATTCTGGCACCTCGATTCGCCTGATTTCAGGTGTCCTGGCTGGTGCAGACTTCGAAGTAGAGATGTTTGGAGATGATAGTCTTTCTAAACGCCCTATGGACCGTGTGACGATTCCATTGAAAAAAATGGGCGTTAGCATTTCGGGGCAAACGGAGCGAGACCTACCCCCTCTTCGCCTAAAAGGGACGAAAAACCTAACACCTATTCATTATGAATTGCCAATTGCCTCTGCTCAAGTCAAGTCAGCCTTGATATTTGCAGCCTTGCAGGCTCAGGGGGAGTCCGTTATTATCGAGAAAGAATGTACTCGTAACCACACCGAAGATATGCTTCAGCAATTTGGTGGTCATTTAAGTGTGGATGGCAAAAAAATCACAGTTCAAGGACCACAAAAACTGATCGGACAAAAGGTAGCTGTTCCAGGAGATATTTCCAGTGCAGCCTTTTGGTTGGTCGCAGGTTTGATTGTTCCAAACTCTCGTGTAGTGCTGCAGAATGTGGGCATCAATGAAACGCGTACCGGTATTATTGATGTCATTCGCGCTATGGGTGGAAAACTAGAAATAACTGAAATCGATCCAGTTGCTAAATCAGCAACCCTGACTGTCGAGTCTTCATACCTGAAAGGAACAGAGATTGGTGGAGCCTTGATTCCCCGCTTGATTGATGAATTGCCGATTATTGCCCTTTTAGCGGCACAAGCGCAAGGTGAAACAGTCATTAAGGATGCTGAGGAGCTCAAGGTCAAGGAAACAGACCGCATTCAGGTGGTGGCAGATGCCTTAAATAGCATGGGAGCGGATATCACTCCTACAGCAGATGGGATGATTATCAAAGGGAAATCAATCCTTCATGGCGCTAGAGTCAATACGTTTGGTGACCATCGAATTGGAATGATGACAGCCATCGCAGCCCTCTTGGTTGCGGATGGAGAAGTGGAACTTGACCGTGCTGAAGCCATCAATACCAGCTATCCTAGCTTCTTTGATGATTTGGAGAGCTTGATTCATGGCTAAGGTATTACTCGGATTTATGGGGGCAGGCAAGTCGACAATCGCTAGAGGCTTGGATCCAGACTACATCGATATGGATGCCTTAATCGAGGAACTTTTGGGCATGTCCATTGCGGATTTCTTCGCTGAAAAGGGAGAAGTGGCCTTTCGTCAAGTAGAGTCAGAAGTGCTAGCTGACTTACTAAAAACTGACCGAGTTGTGTCAACTGGCGGAGGAGTTGTCATTTCTCAGAGAAATCGTGACTTGCTTAAGATTAATCCTGATAACATCTACCTAAAAGCCGATTTTGAAACCCTCTACCAACGTATCGCAGCTGACAAGGACAATCAGCGCCCGCTCTTTCTAAATAATAGTAAGGAAGAGCTGGCAGCTATTTTCCAAGAAAGACAGGCCTGGTATGAGGAAGTAGCCAGTCGGGTTTTGGATGTGACCAAGCTAAGCCCAGAGGAAATTATAGAGGAACTGAGATGAAAATTGCCTATCTAGGTCCTAAGGGATCTTTTTCGCATCATGTTGTGCAGACAGCCTTTCCCAAAGAGGAATTGCAGGCCTTTGCCAATATCACAGATGTTATTAAGGCCTATGAGCAAGGCTTGGCGGACTATTCTGTGGTGCCAGTTGAAAATTCTATCGAGGGTAGTGTTCATGAAAGCTTGGATTACCTTTTTCACCAGGCTCGCATTCAAGCAGTTGCAGAAATTGTTCAACCCATTCACCAGCAGCTGATGGCAGTTCCAGGTCAGTCAAAAATTGAGAAAATTTTTTCTCATCCTCAGGCTCTGGCTCAAGGGAAGAAGTTCATTGATGCACACTATCCAGAGGCCAAAATTGAGGTAACCGCCAGTACCGCCTATGCGGCCCGCTTTATTTCGGAACATCCAGACCAGCCATACGCAGCCATTGCTCCTAAAAGTTCAACTGAAGAATATGGCTTGGAATTAATTGCTGAGGATATTCAAGAAATGGAAGCCAATTTCACACGTTTTTGGGTGTTAGGGGCAGAGATACCGAAGATTCCTTTGAGCTCACAAGCTAAAAAAATGAGTTTGGCCTTGACCTTACCAGACAACCTACCTGGTGCTCTTTACAAGGCACTTTCGACCTTTGCTTGGAGAGGGATTGACTTAACAAAGATTGAAAGTCGTCCCCTTAAAACAGCCTTGGGAGAATACTTTTTCATTATCGATGTAGACTATAGTGACAAAGAACTGGTTCATTTTGCAAGACAAGAACTAGAAGCCATTGGGATCCAGCACAAGATCCTGGGAACCTACCCAATTTTTACCATAACTGATATAGAAAAGGAGAGTCAATGAGCAAAGAAAATCCTTTAAGTCATCACGAGCAGTTACGTTATGACTATCTCTTCAAAAATATTCATTACCTCAACGACCGTGAACGGAGGGAGTTTGATTATCTGCAACAGAAGATGGCAGGTCCCAAGTCTGAAGTTCACCATTTCTACCAAGAAGAAAAAGAAGAAACTTGGGGTAGAGATATTGATCTTCCGACTTATGGCAGTAGAAGCCGGTTTAAGAAACGTGAAAAGGTAGCTCCTCAACCTAAAGTCAAAAAGAAAAAGAGAAGAATTCGCTTCAAACGAATACTGACTTGGTTCTTGCTGTTGATTACCTGTGTGCTTGCAGGAATGATTTTTATGTTTCTTAGAGGGTTCCAGTCAGCAGCAAATCCAACAAATAAGCCAGCTGACGCCAAGGCAGCTCAAGTAGAGGTCTTTAACGGTCAGGATACCAAAGATGGTGTGAATATTTTAGTCATGGGGACAGATGGCCGTATCGGTCAAAATAGTGCGGAGACCCGTACCGACACAATCATGGTACTGAATGTCAGTGGATCGGATAAGAAGATCAAGCTAGTCAGCTTTATGCGTGACAACTTAGTTTATATCGACGGGTACAGTAAGATTGTAAATGGCCAGAAACAGACGGATAACAAACTCAATGTTGCTTATGAACTTGGGGAACAAGAAGGGCAAAAAGGTGCTGAAATGGTCCGCAAGGTTCTAAAAGACAACTTTGATTTGGATATTAAGTACTATGCCCTAGTCGACTTCCAGGCTTTTGCAACAGCTATTGATACCCTCTTCCCTGACGGAGTAACGATTGATGCTCAATTCTCAACATTGAATGGTCAACCTTTAACAGAAGCCACAGTTGGAGATGACCTTCATGCAACAGAGGCAGAGTCCCCAACTCAAACTATCAAAGTTGGAAAACAGCAGATGAATGGCTCCACCTTGCTGAACTATGCTCGCTTCCGTGATGATGATGAGGGAGACTATGGCCGTACCAAACGTCAGCAACAAGTCATGTCAGCTGTTCTTGAGCAAATCAAAGATCCAACCAAGCTCTTTACGGGATCAGAGGCACTTGGAAAAGTCTTTGGCATGACATCAACAAATCTACCATATAGCTTCTTGTTGACCAATGGTTTATCTGTCCTAGAAGGTGCTCAAAATGGCATTGAAAGACTCACCGTCCCAGAACTTGGTGACTGGGTAGATGCTTATGATATCTATGGTGGACAAGGACTTCTAGTTGATCAAAATAAATACCAAACCAAACTCGCCCAAATGGGAATGAGATAGAATACTATAAAAAAATCAAAGTTTGAATCACTAGTGAAAAAGTGCTTTAGGCTTTGATTTTTCTTAGTATCTGATGGATTTTTAGGGCGTTTTTATGGTATAATAAAACGATATAACTCGATATTGGACAGAAGAGGAGAGACATGAGTGATTTGAAAGCGATTCAGGCTCGTAGTCTGGAAATGGCTGAATATTTCGTCGCATTTTGTAAAGAACATGATTTGTTGTGCTATCTCTGTGGTGGAGGGGCTATTGGTGCCCTTCGGAACAAGGGCTTCATTCCTTGGGATGATGATCTAGACTTTTTCATGCCACGTAAGGACTATGAAAAATTAGCAGAGCTGTGGCCACGTTATGCAGACGAGCGTTATTTCTTGTCAAAGAGTAACAAAGATTTTGTAGACCGTAACCTTTTTATTACCATTCGTGACAAGGAAACCACTTGTATCAAGCCTTATCAAAAGGATTTGGATTTGCCACACGGTTTGGCCTTGGATGTTTTACCATTGGATTATTATCCGAAAAATCCAGCTGAGCGTAAGAAACAGGTTCGTTGGGCTTTGATTTATTCACTCTTTTGCGCCCAAACTATCCCAGAAAAGCATGGTGCTATCATGAAATGGGGAAGTCGCATCTTACTCGGCCTAACTCCAAAATCTCTACGTTATCGCATTTGGAAAAAAGCTGAAAAAGAAATGACCAAGTATGGTCTGGCTGAGAGCGATGGAATCACGGAATTATGCTCAGGTCCCGGCTACATGAGAAACAAATACCCGATCGCATCTTTTGAAGATAATCTTTTCTTGCCATTTGAAGGAACTGAGATGCCCATACCAGTTGACTATGATGCCTATCTCAGCACTGCTTTTGGGGACTATATGACACCGCCACCGGCGGACAAGCAAGTACCGCATCATGATGCCATTATAGCAGACATGGACAAGAGCTACACAGAGTATAAGGGAGAATATGGTGGATAAGAAAAAAATTCTGTTTTTCATGTGGTCCTTTTCTCTTGGAGGCGGAGCAGAGAAGATTCTATCTACCATTGTTTCAAATCTGGATCCAGAGAAGTATGATATTGATATTCTTGAAATGGAGCACTTTGATAAGGGGTATGAAACGGTTCCCAACAATGTTTATATTTTAAAGGCTTTTCAGGATTATCGTCAACCAAGATGGTTACGAGCTCTTTTGTGGAGAATGAGAATCTATTTTCCAAGGCTGACTCGTCGTTTGCTTGTAAAAGATGATTATGATGTTGAAGTTTCTTTTACGATTATGAATCCACCGCTCTTGTTCTCAGAGCGGAAAGAAGTCAAGAAGATATCTTGGATTCATGGAAGTATTGAGGAATTCTTAAAGGATAGTTCAAAACGTGAATCGCATAGACGTCAGTTGGATGCTGCGGATGCTATAGTAGGAATTTCAAAAAAGACCAGTAATTCTATCAAAGAAGTGTACCCAGATTATTCTTCGAAATTACAAACGGTATACAATGGTTACGATTTTAAGAGTATTTTAGAAAAATCTCAAGAGAAGATAGATATCGAGATTACGCCTCAAAGTATCTGTACCATTGGACGTATTGAGGAAAATAAGGGTTCTGACCGTGTAGTGGAAGTGATACGACTATTGCACCAAGAAGGAAAACACTACCACCTCTACTTTATAGGTGCTGGTGACATGGAAGAGGAACTGAAAAAACAGGTCAAAGAGTATCAGCTTGAAGACTATGTACATTTTCTTGGTTATCAAAAAAATCCTTACCAGTATTTATCTCAGATGAAAGTTCTCCTGTCTATGTCTAAGCAAGAAGGTTTTCCAGGAGTGTATGTGGAAGCCTTGAGTCTTGGAATCCCTTTTGTCTCTACTGATGTCGGAGGTGCTGAGGAATTATCCCAAGAAGGCCGATTTGGACAAATCATTGAGAGCAATCAAGAGGCAGCTCAGGCAATTACGAACTATATGACTTCTGCTTCAAACTTTGATGTTAATGAAGCTAGCCAGTTCATTCAACAATTTACAATTGCCAAACAAATCGAACAAGTAGAAAAACTATTAGAGGAGTAGCATGGAAACTGCATTAATTAGTGTGATTGTTCCAGTCTATAATGTGGCGCAATACCTAGAAAAATCGATAGCCTCCATTCAGAAGCAGACCTATCAAAATCTGGAAATCATTCTTGTTGATGATGGGTCAACGGATGAAAGTGGTCGCTTGTGTGATTCAATCGCTGAACAAGATGATAGGGTGTTAGTGCTTCATAAAAATAACGAGGGCCTGTCACAAGCGCGAAACGATGGAATGAAGCAGGCTCATGGGGATTATCTGATTTTTATTGACTCAGATGATTATATCCATCCAGATATGATTCAGAGTTTATATGAGCAATTAATTCAAGAAGAAGCAGATGTTTCGAGCTGTGGTGTCATGAATGTCTATGCAAATGATGAAAGCCCACAGTCAGCCAATCAGGATGATTATTTTGTCTGTGATTCTCAAACATTTCTGAGGGAATACCTCATAGGTGAAAAAATACCAGGAACGATCTGCAATAAGCTGATCAAGAGAGAGATTGCAACTGCCCTATCCTTTCCAAAGGGATTGATTTACGAAGATGCTTATTATCATTTTGATTTAATCAAGTTGGCCAAGAAGTATGTGGTGAATACGAAACCCTATTATTACTATTTTCATAGGGGGGATAGCATTACGACCAAACCTTATGCAGAAAAGGATTTAGCCTATATTGATATCTATCAAAAGTTTTATAATGAAGTTGTGAAAAACTATCCTGACTTGAAGGAGGTCGCTTTCTTCAGATTGGCCTATGCCCACTTCTTTATTCTGGATAAGATGCTTTTGATAGAGGATTACAGAGAAATTAAAGAATATCCAGCGATTTATCATTTTTTGAAGAAGCACGCTTTTTCTATTTTTAAAAATCCTATTTTTAGAACGGGGAGACGAATTAGTGCTTTAGCTCTATTTTTAAACATACGATTGTATCGAATATTGTTACTGAAAAATATTGAACAGTCAAGAAAAATTAATTAGAAAAGGAGGAGAGAAATGATTGATGGCAAACGAATATTGCTTTGTGCGACCATTCTAAGCTATTTCTTAACAATTTTAAGTGGCATCACTTATTTGTTTACAAATGAAAATGTCGTACTTTTAACGACTCTACTATTGTTGCTGATTAGTAGCCTTCTATTTTGCTGGAATAATATAAAATATTATTTAATTCACTTTATTTTTTATATTACAATTTTTATATTTTTGGTATCCAGACCCACGATAGATTACTTTAGAGATGGAGCCTTAGACACTTACCAACCTATTGCTTATCGATTTTCTTTTTTGGTGGTAATCGTCTCAATATTGGGACTGACAATAGGAGGATTCATTGCTAGTTATTACATTAACAGAAAAAAAGTTCACGATATAGAAGTTAGACAAGAATCTACTGCAAACTTTATAAAAAACTTACGTTTTGTATCACTGAGTGTATTTTTGATTACCTATCCATTTTACTTTTTAAGACTACTTGAACGTTTGCTTTATCGTTTACAGACTTCTTATTACAACTATTATGCAAATTTTGAGAGTCAACTTCCATATTTTACCTATATCTTATCGACATTTACGGTTTATGCGATGTGTATGTACTTGGCAACCAAACCAAAAAAATTACACGCGACAGCAGTACTAGTGTCCTTTATTATCGCAAATACTATTCATTTAGCAATAGGAACACGTAATCCTTTCATTTTAAGTATTCTATTTGCTTTTGTATATTATTTTATGCGTGAGCAGACTGAAAAGGGAAAATGGATTGGCTTCAAAGAGAAATTGGCCATTTTTGTTGGATCACCTATTCTTATGTTAGCAATGGGAATTCTTAATTATGTGCGAGATAATGTGCAAGTGTCTCATACAGGATTTTGGGATATTCTTCTTGATTTTATTTATAAACAGGGAACAAGTTTTGGAGTATTGGCGAGAGGATTTTTATACAACAGTAGTCTCCCTTATAGAGATTTTCGGAATTTCACCTTTGGTCCTATAATTGACTATTTTGCAAGGGGAAGTTTGGGAATTATTTTTGGAGCGAAACCATTTGAACATACAACAAATAGTATTGAATTAGCCATTGATAGTAATAGCTACGCTAATAACCTATCTTATCTTGTCCTAAACAAGGAATACTTAAGAGGTCATGGTATTGGTAGTAGTTACATCATGGAGTTGTATACCGATTATGGTATGATGGGAGTTTTCCTACTAAGTCTCCTACTTGGCTTATTATTTATAGCAATGTTGCAAGTTGCTTATCGCTCGAAAACTATCTTATTCGCTTTGTCCCTATTAATCTTGAATAATATCTTCTTTATGCCAAGAAGTAGCTTTTCGGAAAGTTTCTTTAACCTGTTTACAATGCAATTCTGGGGAATTGTTCTTGTTATGCTATTTGTCGCTAAAATGATTACTAAAAAAAATCAATATCTAATACAAAAAAGGAGTTAACTCATGTTTGAACACTATTCAGTAGAGGATCTATTTGCAAATCTCTATAAAAAACGGAAAATGAATCTGCTAGTTTTGATTGTTTTATTTGCACTTATCGCTGTGCCATTTACGCTTACAGCGGTCAAAAACAAAAATACGGTGAAAGATACATCTAGCTATTCAACTTATATTACTTATAAAATTACGCCTCCAGAGGATTCTTCAAAAGTAATTTTGAACCATCAAGCTGGAAGATACAGTGATTTTTATGCTAAATTGATTGATGGTAATCTAAATGGAGCCTTTCTTTTTAATGATGTTGATTCAGATAAAATGAAAAAAATTGCTAGTGATTTGGATACCACAGAGTCAGCCTTAAAAAATTCAACCAGTGACTACTGGACTAAAAAATTAACGGTAAATTCATTAATTGATGACGCAGGTGTAAGTATCAAAATTTTAACACCTAGTAAAGAGGTAAATGATTTTCTTGAGACCAAGTTTGATTCATTAATTGATAAATTTAAGAGTACCTATGCAAATGTTAAAATTGAAAAGTTAGAAACAGTCAATTCAAAAGAGTTAAATCCTAGTGGTGAAATTACAGTTGGCTTCAATCTTAAAAATCTAGTTTTGCGCTTGGCAGTTATAGGAGTTCTATGTGTTGTTCTCCTTATTATGGTAAATGTTCTTGTCTACATTTTTAATCCGACAATTAATCGTGCAGGCGACTTTTTGGCCTATCAACTAGATTTTGTTTCAAATATCACTACCAATGATAACCTATCACAACTTTTGAGTTATAGATGTGAAGGTCAACCGTTAGCAGTTGTCAGTTCAGATAGTCGTATCTTAAAGAAATTACAAGAAAATTACAAATTAAATATAGAGGGTATTCATTTTGTAGATTTGCAAAATGTAAAAGATCTTTTAGCAACGGACAATGTTCTATTCGTTGAGGAATATGGTGTTACTCGTTATAAAAAATTTGAAGAAAGCTTGCAGATGGTTAGAAATCTAAATCGTTCAGTTTTAGGAGTCATAGCTTTTAATCTATAAAGTATCTTCATAAAGAGTGAAGAGGTTCAATACTTAAAGAGGACGTGATAGTCCTCTTTTTTATGCCTACGATAAGGTCGAAAGGAAGTCTAATGATATTAGTGCTTTTTAACAAAGAGGGAACTTATAACAAGTGAAATAGAAATGCGTTGTTGAAACTAGTTTTCTCAATCAAAAAGGCCTTTTTAACTAACTTTATGATATAATAAACAACGAGGTAAATTGAATGAAAAGTATAAAATTAAATGCTCTGGCTTTTATGGGGATTCGTGTTTTAAATATTATTTTCCCCATTTTAACAGGTACATATGTTGCTCGTGTTTTGGATCGAACAGATTATGGTTATTTTAACTCTGTTGATACCATCCTATCTTTCTTCTTGCCCTTTGCAACTTATGGGGTTTATAACTACGGTCTTCGTGCCATTAGCAATGTGAAAGATAATAAAAAAGAGCTAAACAAAGTTTTCTCCAGCCTTTTTTATTTGTGTGTTGCTTGTACTATCATTACAACACTTGTGTATGTTTTCTCCTATCCATTATTCTTTACAGCTAATCCTATTATTCAAAAGATCTATTTAGTAATGGGAGTGCAACTTGTTGCTCAGATTTTTTCAATTGAGTGGGTTAATGAGGCGCTTGAAAATTATAGCTTTTTATTTTATAAAACAGCTTTCATACGCGTTCTCATGTTGGTATCAATATTTTTATTTGTAAAAAACGAACACGATATTGTTGTTTATACTCTGGTAATGAGTCTATCAACCCTAATTAACTATCTCATCAGTTATTTCTGGATTAAACGAGATATAAAATTTGTAAAAGTTTCACTAAGTGAATTCAAACCGCTCTTCCTTCCACTGACAGCCATGCTTATTTTCGCAAATGCAAATATGTTATTTACTTTTCTTGACCGTCTATTCCTTGTGAAAACGGGGATTGATGTGAATGTCAGCTACTATACCATTGCACAACGAATTGTAACGGTTATTGCGGGGGTTGTTACAGGTGCAATTGGAGTTAGTATTCCTCGTTTAAGTTATTATCTTGGAAAAGGAAAGAAAGAGGAGTATGTAAATTTAGTCAATCGAGGAAGCCGTATTTTTAATTTCTTTATCATTCCTCTTAGTATAGGCTTAATGATTTTGGGACCCCAAGCTATCTTAGTATATGGTAGTGAAAAATATATAGGTGGTGGTATTTTAACTTCCCTCTTTGCTGTCCGTACGATTATTCTTGCCCTAGATACTATTCTAGGATCACAAATTCTCTTTACAAATGGATATGAGAGAAGAATTACACTCTATACTGTTTTTGCGGGTATTTTGAATCTTATTTTAGATAGTTTACTCTATTTTTATGATATCTATACACCAGAGTATTATCTGATTACAACTATGCTATCTGAAACATTCCTTTTGATTCTTTATATTCTCTTTATCAATAAGCGTAAACTCATCAACTTACGGCACATTCTAAAGTATACTTTACGGTATTCTCTCTTCTCATCGACATTTATTCTAATTTACTTCCTAGTCAATTTTATATATCCGGTACAAATGGTTATCAACTTGCCGCTCTTTATTAATATGTTTATCATCATGGCGTTATCTGCACTCAGTTATATTGGCTTACTAGTATGGACAAAAGATAGTATTTTCTATGAATTTTTAGGACACTTTATTTCGCTAAAAAGACGCGTTATAAAATAATAGGAGGAATATATGAGAAAATTAAACATTGAAGAAGCTAAAAAGCTTGAACTTGATATTTTAGACTTTATAGATTCCTTTTGTAAGGAGCATGGCATCAACTATTGTATTAACTATGGGACCTTGATTGGTGCTATTCGACACAAGGGATTTATTCCTTGGGATGATGATATAGACCTTTCTATGACTCGTGAAAACTATGAAAAGTTTATTCAGTTATTTAGTGAGAAGCAATCAAGATATAAACTTCTCTCGTTAGAAACGGATGACCAATATTTTAATAACTTTATCAAAATTGTAGATCCTACAACAAAAATAATTGATACGAGAAATACAAAAACTTATGATTCGGGTGTATTCATTGATATTTTTCCGATGGATACATTTAATGATACTAAGGTCGTTGATATCTGCTATAAGTTGGAGAGTTTTAAACTATTATCCTTCAGTAAGCATAAGAATATTGTTTATGGAGATAGCAAGTTAAAAGATTTGATTCGTACCTTATTCTGGCTTCTTCTTCGCCCCGTTTCTCCACGCTTCTTCGCTAATCAAATCGAAAAGCAAATTCAAAAATATAGGGTTGAGAATGGGAAATACATAGCTTTCATTCCATCAAAAGCTAAGAAAAAGGAAATTTTTCCAAGAGATATGTTTGATGAACTGATTGAAACGCCTTTTGAACATCTTGTTCTTCCAGCGCCTAAACATTTTGATACTGTTTTAAAACAGTTTTATGATGATTATATGACGGTGCCACCTAAAGAAAAACAGATTTATATCCATGAATTTGAAGCCTATAAATTGGAGGATTAAATGCAGTATTTAGAAAAAAATGAGATTAAAACTATTCAACTGGGCATTTTGGACTATATTGACGAAATTTGTAAAAAAAATGATATCTCTTATTTTCTCAGCTATGGAACAATGCTGGGAGCTGTTCGTCATAAAGGCATGATTCCTTGGGATGATGATATTGATATTTCTCTGTATAGAGAAGACTATGAACGTTTATTGAAAGCTATTGAAGAGGACCAGCATCCTATTTATCAAGTCCTTTCCTATGATACTTCATCTTGGTATTTCCATAATTTTGCAGCTATTTTAGATACATCAACTGTCATTGAGGATAATGTAAAGTATAAGCGTCATGACACTAGTTTGTTTATTGATGTCTTTCCAATCGATCAATTTTCAGATTTGAGCATCGTTGATAAGAGCTATAAATATGTTGCCTTGCGTCAGCTTGCCTATATCAAAAAAGAACGTGCGGTTCACGGAGATAGCAAAGTAAAGGATTTTCTTCGATTGTGTACGTGGTATCCTCTCAGACTTGTTAATCCGAGATACTTCTTTAAGAAAATCGATCAATTAGTAAAAAATAGTGTGACAGAAAATCCTACTTATGAAGGAGCTGTTGGAGTTGGAAAAGAAAAAATGAAAGAAGTCTTTCCAGCAGGGACCTTTAAAGAACTGATTTTAACAGAATTTGAAGGGAGAATGTTACCAATTCCTAAAAATTATGATGTCTTTTTAACACAGATGTATGGTGATTATATGACTCCTCCATCAAAAGAAATGCAGGAGTGGTATAGCCATAGTATAAAAGCCTATCGTAAGATAGAGAAGTAGCTCAGTTTCATAGGAGAGCGAATCTTTTGAGTGTTTATTGGAAAAATCAGGATAGTACTATTCATATACAAAGCAGGATATGAAAATAGGCTAAAATGATGGTTCATAGAAATGATAAAGGAAAGTGTGATATACAATGAAGAATACAAAGATAAGAAAGTTAATATTATTTAGTTTTCTCATATGTACTTTAATTATGACTACCAAATTATCATCAGTCGATGCGGATACCATTTCCGCAGGAGATGGTAATCGAATCCACTTTATTAATTTAAAATCTAAGTCAGGGAGTGATGCCATTCTCTTAGAAAGCAAAGGGCACTTTGCTTTAATTGATATGGGTGAGGATTATGATTTCCCAGATGGAAGCAATCCACGTTATCCAGATAGGTGGGGAATTACCATGGACAATGATCAAGTTTTAGAGGATCGATTGTTCCGTCATCTGAAACAGGTTGGTGTTGAAAAGCTAGATTTTATCTTGGGTACTCATGTCCACAGTGATCATATTGGTTCTGCAGATGAAGTCCTAAAACATTATCCTGTTGATAAATTTTATCTAAAAAGATACTCAGATGAACGCATTACAACACAGTGGAGGTTGTGGGATAATCTCTATAACTATGATAATGCGGTTAAAACAGCTCTTGAACGTGGTGTAAATCTTATACAAGATATCTCTGACAACGACAGCCACTTTACCATGGGTGATATGGATATTCAGCTTTATAACTACAAAAATGAGTATGACAGTGAAGGAAAGCTTAAAAAGGTTTTCGATGATAATTCAAACTCAATAGTTGCTGTTGTTACTGTAGCTGGAAAGAGAATCTATCTAGGTGGAGATTTGGACAATGCCGAAGGAGCAGAAGATAAGTTAGGCCCGGTTATCGGTAAGGTTGATATGATGAAATGGAACCATCATTATGATGCGACAATTTCAAATACAGTTAACTTTATTAATAATTTATCACCAAGTATTGTTGTTCAGACAAGTGGATCAGATATTAATCGTGAATCCACTAGAGCTCTACTTCGAGAAAAGAATATAAAAATAGTAAAAGCTTATAGTCATACCAAAGATGCGACTGTTTTTGATATAGATAAAGAAGGATTTACTAACGTTTCGGAAGTTTTTCCCGATATACCGACAGTTAGAGAAAAATGGTATAAAGAAGATGGTTACTGGAAATATCGCTTGTCCGATGATGAAATGACGATTGGTTGGCGAAAAATAGACGGTGTTTATTATTTCTTTAATGGACAAGGACAAATGCAAGCTGGCAAATGGTTGCATTTGAAAGATTCTAGAGAAAAAATTGATGGAAACTGGTATTACCTAAATAACAACGGTGACATGCGAGAAACTGGTTGGTTTAACCAAGATGGTAATTGGTACTATATCACATCAACGGGAGCAAGAAGCTATAATGAACTCTTAGAAATTGCGGGGCAGAAATACCTATTTGATAAAGATGGTAAGATGCTAACAGGACATCAAGTCTATAATGGCAAGAAGATGTTCTTTAGCGAAAGTGGTGCACTCCAAACAGCAGGTAAACCTTCAACTTGGCAAAAGATTGATTCAGATTGGTATTTCTATGATGAGGATGGGCTAAAGACCGTCGGTAAAAAGAATATCAATGGAAGCACATACTACTTTAATCAAGAAGGTGTCATGCAAACTGGCTGGGCCTTTGTTGATGGTCACTGGAACTATTTTGCAAGTTCTGGAGCTATGAAAACTGGTTGGGTCAAGGATCAGGAAATATGGTATTATTTGGATAAAGATGGCATCATGTTAACTGGAAGCCAAGATATCAATGGTGTCCGTTACTATTTGAATGCCAGTGGTGCCATGCAAACAGGCTGGGCCTTTGTTGATGGTCACTGGAACTATTTTGCAAGTTCTGGAGCTATGAAAACTGGTTGGTTGAAAGATAAAGAATCATGGTATTATTTGGATCCAGAAACGGGTATCATGACTGTAGGATCTAAAGAGATTGACGGTAAGAACTATTTCTTCAGCTCAGCAGGTACTATGCAAGTTGGATGGCAGTGGTCAAATGATTCTTGGCATTATTACGCTACGTCGGGCGCACTCCAAACTGGTTGGTTGAAAGATGGTGATGCCTGGTATTATCTTGAAGGTAAGGAAGGCGTTATGTTAGTCGGCCTTCATCAAGTAGATGGTAAGCAATATTACTTTAGCGGATCTGGTGCCATGCAAACAGGCTGGAAATGGTTTGATAATCATTATCGTTACTTTGAATCAAATGGAGCTATGAAAACTGGCTGGATAAAATACAAAGGCGTCTGGTATTATCTAAATCCCGAAGATGGAATCATGTTGGTTGGCCTTCATAAAGTAAATGGTGATCATTATTACTTTGATGAATCCGGAGCTATGCAAACGGGTTGGAAACAGATTGATGGTAATTGGTACTATTTCCAAGCTGATGGTTCTTTGTTGAAGAACGCAACAACACCTGATGGTTACAAGGTAAACGAAGAAGGAATTTGGAAAATAAGTCAAACCACGGTAGCAGTGGAGCAAGATAAGAAAGAACAGATAACTGAAACTTCTACTTCGGCTGAGAATTCATCTCATGTTGAGGATAATTCTTCACACCATATGATTGAGGAATAAATGTGATGTGTAAACACCTTAGAAGCAGGTAGGACTAAACCTGATTTTAAGGTGTTTTTTAAATTTTATATTGACGCTAATATTATAAAGTTAACTCTAAATATACAATATTCTCGCTTCATTCTTTTGATAAAATCGTAAAAATCTAGTATAATAGATAGACTGAGAGTATGAGGTTACTAGATATGAAGATGAAACAAATTAGTGATACAACACTGAAAATCACGATGACTTTAGATGATTTGATGGATCGGGGAATGGAGATTGCAGACTTTCTCGTTCCGCAGGAAAAAACCGAAGAGTTTTTCTATGCTATTTTAGATGAGTTAGAGATGCCAGACAATTTCTTGGATAGTGGCATGCTGAGTTTCCGCGTGACGCCAAAACCTGATAAGGTGGACGTCTTTGTGACCAAGTCCAAGATTGACCAAAATCTGGATTTTGAAGATTTGGCGGATCTACCAGACATGGAAGAATTAGCCCAAATGTCTCCGGATGAATTTCTCAAAACCTTGGAAAAGAGCATTGCAGATAAGACCAAGGACGATATTGAAGCTATCCAATCTCTAGAGCAGGTCGAAGCAAAGGAAGAAGAGCAAGAGCAGGCAGACAAGGAGACGGAGAGTAAGAAAGAACCTTATATCTACTATATCCTGCGCTTTGTAAGTCTTGCTGACTTAGTTGCTTTTGCAAAGACGGTTAACTACCGGATGGAAACATCTGAACTCTATAAGATGAATGACCACTATTATTTGACAATCTTAGTTGATGTGGAAAATCATCCAAGTCCATATCCAGCCTGGCTCTTGGCTCGTATGCGTGAATTTGCAGATGATAGTGACATCAGTCGTTCAGTTTTGCAAGAGTATGGACAAATCTTGATCAATCACGATGCAGTTCTCGGTCTGCAAAAGATTCATTCATAGATTTTAAAAATCAATTTTTATTTATCAAGAAAGACGAATCATTGGATTCGTTTTTTCTTTACCAGACTGAAATAGTGATTTACTATAATAGGAATTTTCATAAAATTCTGTTATAATGGCTATATCAGAAAATTTCTAGGAGACAAACATGACAGTTAAAATTGCTTTACTTGGATTTGGTACCGTTGCAAGTGGTGTGCCATTCCTACTAAAGGAAAATGGAGAAAAAATCGTTCAGTCAGCTCATTCTGAGATTGAAGTAGCCAAGGTATTGGTCAAGGATGAAGATGAGAAGAACCGCTTGCTTGCAGCAGGAAATGACTTTAACTTTGTAACCAATGTAGACGATATTTTATCAGACAAGGACATTACTATCGTAGTGGAATTGATGGGGCGTATCGAACCAGCTAAGACCTTTATCACTCGTGCCTTAGAAGCTGGGAAACACGTTGTTACTGCTAACAAGGACCTTTTGGCTGTCCATGGAGCAGAATTGCTAGAAATCGCTAAAGAGCATAATGTAGCACTTTACTATGAAGCAGCAGTAGCTGGTGGGATTCCAATTCTTCGCACTCTAGCAAATTCGTTGGCTTCTGACAAAATCACGCGCGTTCTTGGTGTCGTTAACGGAACTTCTAACTTTATGATGACCAAGATGGTGGAAGAAGGCTGGTCTTACGATGATGCTCTTGCAGAAGCGCAAAGACTTGGATTTGCAGAAAGCGACCCTACAAATGACGTGGATGGGATTGATGCAGCCTACAAGATGGTGATTTTGAGCCAGTTTGCTTTTGGGATGAAGGTTGCCTTTGACGATGTAGCCCACAAGGGAATTCGCAACATCACACCAGAAGACGTAGCTGTTGCCCAAGATCTGGGCTATGTAGTGAAATTGGTTGGTTCTATCGAGGAAACTCCTTCAGGTATTGCTGCGGAAGTAACTCCAACCTTCCTTCCTAAAGCACATCCACTTGCCAGTGTGAATGGGGTAATGAACGCAGTCTTTGTGGAGTCTATCGGCATCGGTGAATCTATGTACTACGGACCAGGTGCGGGTCAAAAACCAACTGCAACAAGTGTTGTAGCGGACATTGTCCGTATCGTTCGTCGCTTGAATGATGGTACCATTGGTAAAGACTTCAACGAATATAGCCGTGACTTGGTTTTGGCAAATCCAGAAGATGTTAAAGCAAACTACTATTTCTCAATCTTGGCACCAGACTCAAAAGGTCAGGTTTTGAAACTTGCTGAAATCTTTAATGCTCAAGATATTTCCTTCAAGCAAATCCTCCAAGATGGCAAAGAGGGTGATAAGGCGCGTGTAGTGATTATCACTCATAAGATTAATAAAGCACAACTTGAGAATGTTTCAGCTGAGTTGGCCAAAGCTTCAGAATTTGACCTCTTGAATACCTTCAAGGTGTTAGGAGAATAGGATGAAGATTATTGTACCTGCAACCAGTGCCAATATTGGGCCGGGTTTTGACTCGGTCGGTGTAGCTGTAACCAAGTATCTACAAATTGAGGTCTGTGAAGAACGGGATGAGTGGTTGATTGAACACCAGATTGGTAAATGGATTCCCCATGACGAGCGTAATCTCTTGCTTAAGATTGCCTTGCAAATTGCACCTGACTTGCAACCAAGACGCTTGAAAATGACCAGTGATGTTCCCTTGGCGCGTGGTTTGGGTTCTTCTAGCTCGGTTATCGTTGCTGGGATTGAACTGGCTAACCAGCTGGGGAATCTCAACTTATCTAACCACGACAAATTGCAGTTGGCTACCAAGATTGAAGGACATCCTGACAATGTGGCTCCAGCTATCTATGGAAATCTTGTTATTGCGAGTTCTGTTGAAGGGCACGTTTCAGCGATCGTGGCAGACTTCCCCGAGTGTGATTTTCTAGCTTATATTCCCAACTATGAATTACGCACTCGCGATAGCCGTGGTGTCCTTCCTAAGAAATTGTCCTACAAGGAAGCTGTTGCAGCTAGTTCTATCGCCAATGTGGCCGTTGCAGCCTTGTTAGCAGGAGATATGGTGACAGCTGGACAAGTAATCGAGGGGGACCTCTTCCACGAGCGTTATCGTCAAAGTCTGGTCCGTGAATTTGCGACGATTAAGCAAGTAGCCAAAGAGAATGGTGCCTATGCAACCTATCTCTCTGGTGCCGGACCGACAGTGATGGTCTTGGCTTCTCACGACAAGATGCCAGCGATTAAGGCAGAATTGCAAAAGCAGTCTTTCAAAGGCAAACTGCATGATTTGAAAGTTGATACCCAAGGTGTCCGTGTCCAAACAAAGTAAAGAAATAGAGGATAGGATGGGGAAACTCTCGACCAGAGGGCTTCCTATCCTTTTTTTGAAAAGAAGTTTATACTCAATGAAAATCAAAGAGCAAACTAGGAAGCTAGCCGCAGGTTGCTCAAAACATGGTTTTGAGGTTGTGGATAGAACTGACGAAGTTAGCTCATAATACTGTTTTGAGGTCGCAGATGTAAGCTGACGTGCTTTGAAGAGATTTTCGAAGAGTATTAGTTAAAAACTTGATAAAGGAGAAATAAAGATGTCAGAAATTTATCTAGCAGGTGGTTGTTTTTGGGGCCTAGAGGAGTATTTTTCACGAATTTCAGGCGTATTAGCAACCAGTGTCGGCTACGCTAATGGCCAAGTCGAAACGACCAATTACCAGCTACTCAAGGAAACAGACCATGCAGAGACTGTTCAAGTGATTTATGATGAGAAAGCTGTGTCACTCAGAGAGATTTTGCTTTATTATTTCCGTGTTATTGATCCCTTGTCTATTAACCAGCAGGGGAATGACCGTGGTCGCCAATATCGTACTGGTATTTATTACCAAGATGAAGCAGACTTGCCAGCTATCTACACAGTGGTGCAGGAGCAGGAACGCATGCTTGGTCGAAAGATTGCAGTAGAAGTGGAGAAACTTCGCCACTACATTTTGGCTGAAGACTACCACCAAGACTATCTCAAGAAAAATCCTTCAGGTTATTGTCATATCGATGTGACCGATGCTGAGAAGCCATTGATTGACGCATCTAACTATGAAAAGCCTAGTCAAGAGGTGTTAAAGGAAAGTTTAACTGAAGAGTCTTACCGTGTTACGCAAGAAGCTGCTACAGAGGCTCCATTTAGTAATGCTTATGACCAGACCTTTGAAGAAGGGATTTATGTAGACATCACGACGGGTGAACCACTCTTTTTTGCTAAGGATAAGTTTGCCTCAGGTTGTGGTTGGCCAAGTTTTAGTCGTCCGATTTCTAAGGAGTTGATTCACTATTACAAGGATTTGAGCCATGGAATGGAGCGAATCGAGGTTCGTTCTCGGTCAGGAAATGCTCACTTGGGTCATGTCTTTACAGATGGACCTCAGGAGTTAGGTGGTCTGCGTTACTGTATCAATTCTGCGTCCTTGCGCTTTGTAGCCAAGGATGAGATGGAAAAAGCAGGATATGGCTATCTATTGCCATACTTAAACAAATAAAAAAGAGGTAGTGGGACTTCCCACTTTCTTCATTTTAGAAAATAGAAGGGATTTATGAAACACTTACTATCTTACTTCAAACCCTACATCAAAGAATCCATTTTGGCACCCTTGTTCAAGTTACTAGAAGCTGTGTTTGAGCTCTTGGTTCCCATGGTGATTGCTGAGATTGTTGACCAGTCCTTGCCTCAGAGAGATCAAGGGCATCTATGGATGCAGATTGGCCTGCTCCTTATCTTTGCAGTGATTGGTGTTTTAGTGGCCTTGGTAGCCCAGTTTTACTCAGCTAAGGCTGCGGTGGGTTTTGCCAAAGAACTGACAGACGACCTTTATCGTCATATTCTTTCCTTGCCTAAGGACAGCAGAGATCGTCTGACAACATCTAGCCTGGTGACACGCTTGACTTCGGATACCTACCAGATTCAGACTGGGATCAATCAATTCCTGCGTCTCTTTTTGCGAGCGCCTATTATCGTTTTTGGAGCCATTTTTATGGCCTATCGCATCTCAGCTGAGCTGACTTTCTGGTTCTTAGTCATGGTTGTCATTCTGACCATTGTCATTGTCGGTCTCTCTCGACTGGTCAATCCTCTCTACAGTAGTCTCAGAAAGAAAACGGACCAGCTGGTTCAGGAAACGCGCCAGCAATTGCAAGGAATGCGAGTTATTCGTGCTTTTGGCCAGGAAAAACGAGAGTTACAGATTTTTCAAACCCTTAACCAAGTCTATGCTAGATTACAAGAAAAGACAGGTTTCTGGTCTAGTTTGTTAACACCTCTGACCTATCTGATTGTTAATGGAACTCTTCTCGTCATCATCTGGCAGGGCTATATTTCAATTCAAGGAGGTTTACTCAGTCAAGGTGCCCTCATTGCTCTTATCAACTACCTCTTGCAGATTTTGGTGGAATTGGTTAAGCTAGCTATGCTGATCAATTCTCTCAATCAGTCCTATATCTCAGCCAAGCGAATCGAGGAAGTCTTCGCCGAAGCTCCAGAGGATATTCATTCAGAATTAGAACAAAAACAAGTTACCAGTGATCGGGTTTTACAAGTCAAGGAATTAACCTCTACCTATCCTGATGCGGCCCAGCCTTCTCTGAGAGACATTTCTTTTGCTATGAAGCAAGGACAAATCCTTGGTATCATCGGAGGGACGGGTTCTGGTAAATCAAGCTTGGTGCAAGTCTTACTTGGACTTTACCCAGCAGACAAGGGGAGCATTGCCCTTTATCGAGATGGATGTAGTCCTCGTAATCTTGAGCAGTGGCGGTCTTGGATTGCCTATGTTCCCCAAAAGGTCGAACTCTTTAAGGGAACCATTCGTTCCAACTTGACTTTGGGTTTAAATCAAGAAGTGACTGATCAAAAACTCTGGCAAGCCTTGGAAATCGCGCAAGCTAAGAATTTTGTCGGTGAAAAGGAAGGACTCTTGGATGCCACTGTTGAGGCAGGAGGTCGAAATTTCTCAGGTGGACAAAAACAAAGGCTGTCTATCGCACGTGCAGTCTTGCGCCAAGCAACATTTCTCATCTTAGATGATGCGACCTCGGCCCTCGACACCATCACTGAGTCCAAGCTCTTGAAAGCTATCCGAGAGAATTTACCTAACACGAGCTTAATCTTGATTTCTCAACGGACTTCTACACTTCAGATGGCAGACCAGATTCTCCTCTTGGAAAAAGGTGAGTTACTAGCTATCGGCAAGCACGAGGACTTGATAAAGTCCAGTCAAGTCTATCGTGAAATCAATGCATCCCAACATGGAAAGGAGGACTAGCATGAAACGACAAACTGCAAACCAGACGCTCAAACGTTTGGCTAAGGATTTAGCAAGCCATCCTTTCCTCCTTTTCCTAGCCTTTCTAGGAACTATTGCCCAAGTTGGCTTATCAATTTACCTACCTATTCTGATTGGGCAGGTCATTGACCAGGTCCTTGTGGCTGGTTCTTCACCAGTTTTTTGGCAGATTTTTATCCAGATGATCTTGGTGGTTATAGGAAATACACTGGTACAATGGGTCAATCCTCTCCTTTATAATCGTCTAATCTTTTCTTATACCAGAGACTTGCGAGAGCGAATCATCCATAAGCTCCATCGGTTACCGATTGCTTTTGTGGATCGGCAAGGCAGTGGAGAGATGGTCAGTCGTGTGACCACGGATATAGAACAGCTGGCAGCCGGCTTGACCATGATTTTTAACCAATTTTTCATTGGTGTTTTGATGATTTTGGTTAGTATTCTAGCCATGCTCCAAATTCACCTCCTCATGACCCTCTTGGTCTTGCTGTTAACGCCGCTGTCTATGGTGATTTCACGCTTTATTGCCAAACGCTCCTATCATCTCTTCCAGAAGCAAACAGAGACCAGGGGGATTCAGACTCAGTTGATTGAAGAGTCGCTTAGCCAGCAGACTATTATCCAGTCCTTCAATGCTCAGACAGAGTTTATCCAAAGACTGCACGAGGCGAATGGCAACTACGCAGGTTATTCTCAGTCAGCTATCTTTTATTCATCAACGGTTAATCCTTCGACTCGCTTTGTCAATGCACTCATCTATGCTCTTCTTGCTGGAGTAGGAGCTTATCGTATCATGATGGGGTCCACCTTGACCATCGGACGTTTAGTGACTTTTTTGAACTATGTCCAACAGTACACCAAGCCCTTTAATGATATTTCTTCAGTTCTAGCCGAGTTGCAAAGTGCTCTCGCTTGCGCGGAGCGTGTCTATGCTGTCTTAGAAAGTCCAGAGGTGGCTGAAACAGGTAAGGAAGTCTTGACCAGTGACCAAGTTAAGGGAGCCATTTCCTTTAAGCATGTTTCTTTTGGTTACCATCCTGAAAGGATCTTGATTAAGGATTTGTCTATCGATATCCCAGCTGGTAGCAAGGTAGCCATCGTTGGTTCGACAGGTGCTGGTAAGTCAACTATTATCAATCTCCTCATGCGTTTTTATCCTATTAACTCGGGAGATATCTTGTTAGATGGGCAATCCATTTATGATTATACCCGAGCGTCATTGAGACAGCAGTTTGGCATGGTGCTCCAAGAAACCTGGCTCAAGCAAGGAACCATTCATGACAATATTGCCTTTGGAAATCCTGACGCCAGTCGGGAGCAGGTGATTGCTGCTGCAAAGGCAGCCAATGCAGACTTTTTCATCCAACAGTTGCCACAGGGATACGATACCAAGTTGGAAAATGCAGGAGAATCCCTCTCTGTCGGGCAAGCCCAGCTCTTGACCATCGCCCGAGTCTTTCTAGCTATCCCAAAGATTCTTATCTTAGACGAGGCAACTTCCTCCATCGATACACGGACAGAGGTGCTAGTTCAGGATGCTTTTGCCAAACTCATGAAGGGGCGCACAAGTTTTATCATTGCTCACCGTTTGTCAACCATTCAGGATGCGGATTTGATTCTTGTCTTGGTAGATGGTGACATTGTGGAGCATGGTAACCATCAGGACCTCATGGCTAGAAAAGGCAAGTATTACCAAATGCAAAAAGCTGCGACCTTTAGCTCTGAATAATCCTTTCTACTTTGAAATCTTATGGACAAAAAAAGTTGCCTTTGGGTGACTTTTTTGTTACAATAGCTAGAAAAATTATTCACTGTAAATTGTCTTATAGAAAAGGAGCCTATAATGAAAGTCTATCAGCATGTAAATATCGTGACTTGTGACAAAGATTTCCATGTTTATTTGGATGGTATCTTAGCCGTTAAGGACTCTCAAATCGTCTATGTCGGTCAAGAGGATCCAGAGATTTTAGAGCAAGCTGAGCAGATTATAGACTATCAGGGAGCCTGGATCATGCCTGGTTTGGTTAATTGCCATACCCATTCTGCTATGACAGGTTTGCGAGGGATCCGGGATGATAGTAATCTCCATGAATGGCTCAATGACTATATCTGGCCAGCAGAAGCAGGATTTACTCCCGATATGACTACCAAGGCAGTCAAAGAAGCTCTGACAGAGATGCTCCAGTCAGGAACAACAACCTTCAACGATATGTATAATTCCAATGGTGTGGATATTGAGCAAATTTATCAGGCAGTCAAGGCTTCCAAGATGCGTTGTTATTTCTCACCGACCCTCTTTTCTTCAGAGACAGAAACAACTGCTGAGACTATAAGCAGAACACGAGCCATCATAGAGGAAATCTTAGGATATAAAAATCCAAATTTCAAAGTTATGGTAGCCCCTCATTCTCCCTACAGCTGTATTAGAGACTTGCTGGAAGCGAGCTTAGATATGGCAAAAGAGCTGGACATTCCTATCCATATCCATGTGGCGGAGACCAAGGAGGAATCAGGAATTATCCTCAAACGATACGGCAAACGCCCCCTTGCCTTTCTAGAAAAACTAGGTTACTTAGATCATCCGTCTGTCTTTGCTCATGGGGTCGAGCTAAACGAGCGAGAAATTGAACGCTTGGCGACTTCTCAAGTGGCTATCGCCCATAATCCTATCAGTAACCTAAAACTGGCCTCAGGGATTGCTCCAATCATCCAACTGCAAAAAGCAGGAGTAGCAGTGGGGATTGCGACAGACTCGGTTGCTTCCAATAACAATCTAGATATGTTTGAGGAAGGACGGACAGCAGCCCTTCTTCAAAAGATGAAAAGTGGAGATGCCAGCCAATTTCCTATCGAAACAGCCCTTAAGGCACTGACAATCGAAGGAGCTAAGGTTCTAGGAATGGAAAAGCAGATAGGAAGCCTAGAAGTCGGCAAACAGGCAGATTTTCTGGTCATTCAACCACAAGGAAAAATCCATCTTCAACCTCAGGAAAATATGCTCTCTCACCTTGTTTATGCAGTCAAATCCAGTGATGTTGATGATGTTTATATCGCTGGAGAACAGGTGGTTAAGCAAGGCAAAGTTTTGACAGTAGGGATTTAAAAAATTTTAAAAAAGTTTGCAAAAATCTTGCATTCTTTTTTTGTCTATGCTATACTTATATACGGTTTGAAAAAACTGCCTAAGACAGTAGGGGAGCTTGACTCATAAATATCCTACCGAGGACAAAACGTATCATGTAAAAAGAAGCGTATTGTACTTTCGTGTCTAGGTTTGGGCGCGTTTTTCTTTTGGAAAAATTCCCCAAGCAAAATAATTACGGAGGTGAACACACTAATGAGTGAAGCAATTATTGCTAAAAAAGCGGAACTAGTTGACGTAGTAGCTGAAAAAATGAAAGCTGCTGCATCTATCGTCGTTGTTGACGCTCGTGGTTTAACAGTTGAGCAAGATACAGTTCTTCGTCGTGAGCTTCGTGGAAGCGAAGTTGAGTATAAAGTTATTAAAAACTCAATCTTACGTCGTGCAGCTGAAAAAGCTGGTCTTGAAGATCTTGCATCAGTATTTGTTGGACCATCTGCAGTAGCATTTTCTAACGAAGATGTTATCGCACCAGCGAAAATCTTGAACGATTTTGCTAAAAATGCTGAAGCACTTGAAATCAAAGGTGGTGCAATCGAAGGCGCTGTCGCATCTAAAGAAGAAATCGTTGCTCTTGCAACTCTTCCAAACCGCGAAGGACTTCTTTCTATGCTCCTTTCTGTACTTCAAGCGCCAGTGCGCAACGTTGCTCTTGCAGTCAAAGCGGTTGCAGACAACAAAGAAGACGCAGCTTAATCTTAAGCTACGCAGCGTAGCTTAGCTACGAAAAAACTATTATAAAATTAAAAACTTATTTGGAGGAAATAACAATGGCATTGAACATTGAAAACATTATTGCTGAAATTAAAGAAGCTTCAATCCTTGAATTGAACGACCTTGTAAAAGCTATCGAAGAAGAATTTGGTGTAACTGCAGCTGCTCCTGTAGCTGT